>RCUK01000144.1_pt1 | contig 87449 bp, 71 predicted proteins | sample 2166381 | NCBI WGS metagenome assembly RCUK01 (sample SAMN09932809, study PRJNA488358) | compost metagenome | isolation source: compost soil in an enriched community | place: Germany: Experimental Botanical Garden | reverse complement strand
CGACGCGATCCAGGATGGTGCGGGCCTCAGCGCCCGAGGCCAGGGCGGGCAGGCCTTGGCTGAGAGTGATGCGATATGGTCGTATTGGATTGGCAACTGCCGTTCGGCGACCTCTGCGCCGGAGCACTTGACCGCGGCCAAGTAGGCCGAGGCGAGGCCGGATCGTCGCAGTGGATGAGCAGGGCCTGGGCGCTGGTCCATCACCTCCGGCGATTTGTCAAACTGGCGACGGGTTCTCGGATTGGGCCATTCGGGCGGGCTAACCCCCCATCAGCGGCGCAAGTTGTTTGGCCGGACGAGACCGACCAGTGTTCTGTTGACGAATCAGGCGGCGGGCCATCCAATCCAAAATTGGAACGGCCCAGAGCCGCAGGCTTCATCCAAATTCTGGTCCATGTCCTGCGGGTTTCGCAGGTGGAGGCGAACCGTGCACAGACGTAATTTCTTGTCCCTTGGCTCCCTCGGCGTCGGGGGGCTGGTCATGCCCTCCCTGTTCGCGGGCAAGGCGATCGCCGCCGAAGATCTGGTCTCGACGATCGACGTTAGGGTGAAGAAGGGGCTGGCCGATGCGGCGATGACCGCCGCCACCCAGGCCGGCGCCAGCTATTGCGACGTCCGCGTGGGCCGGTATCTGCGCCAGTTCGTGATCACCCGCGAAGTCAATGTCGAGAACATCGTCAACACCGAGTCGGTGGGCGTGGGCATTCGCGTGATCGCGGGCGGGGCCTGGGGCTTCGCCGCGACCAATACGATGACGACCGATGCTGTCGCGCAGGCCGCCAGGCAGGCCGTCGCCATTGCAAGGGCCAACTCCAAGGCGCTGACCGAGCCGGTCCAGCTGGCGCCCCTCACGGGGGTCGGCGAGGTGTCGTGGCGGACCCCGATCGTCAAGAACTCGATGGAGGTGCCGATCAAGGAGAAGGTCGACCTGCTGATGGACGTCAATGCGGCGGCCATGGCGGCGGGCGCTGACTTCATCGGGTCGATGCTCTTCCTGGTCAACGAGCAGAAGTATTTCGCCAGCACGGATGGGTCCTACATCGACCAGGACGTTCATCGCATCTGGGCACCGCTGGACGTGACTGTGATCGACAAGGAGACCGGCAAGTTCCGCAACCGCGAAGGTCTGTCGGCACCGATGGGGCTCGGCTTTGAGTATCTGGACGGCGCGGCCTCGGGCAAGTTCGCCCTGCCCAACGGCCTGATCGGCTATGGCTCGTCCTACGACATGAAGGAAGACGCAGTCGCCGCCGCCAAACAGGCGCGCGCCAAGCTGACGGCGCCTTCGGTCAAGCCGGGCAAATACGACCTGGTGCTGGACCCGTCGCACACCTGGCTGACGATCCACGAGTCGGTCGGCCACCCGCTCGAGCTGGATCGCGTCTTGGGCTATGAGGCGAATTTCGCCGGCACCAGCTTCGCGACGATGGACAAGCTGAAGGCTCAGTTCCAGTACGGCAGCGACAAGGTCAATCTCGTCGCCGACAAGGTGCAGCCCGGCAGCCTGGGCGCCGTCGCCTATGACGACGAGGGCGTGAAGACCAAGAAGTGGGACCTGATCCGGGACGGCAAGCTGGTCGGCTATCAGGCGATCCGTGATCAGGCCCACCTTGAGGGCAAGACGGAATCGGACGGCTGCTGCTATGCGGACAGCTGGTCCAACGTCCAGTTCCAGCGCATGGCCAATGTGTCTCTGGAGCCGGGCACGGCGAAAATGAGCGTCGCGGACATGATCCGGGACGTCGAGGACGGCATCTATATCGTCGGTGACGGCTCCTTCTCGATCGACCAGCAGCGCTACAATGCCCAGTTCGGCGGTCAGCTCTTCTACGAGATTAAGAACGGCGCGATCACCCATCAGATCGAGGACGTGGCCTATCAGATCCGCACGCCGGAGTTCTGGAACGCCTGCGCCGGGGTCTGCGATGAAAGCGACTACCGCCTCGGCGGTTCGTTCTTCGACGGCAAGGGGCAGCCCAGCCAGTCCTCTGCGGTGTCGCACGGGTCCAGCACCGCGCGCTTCAACGGCATCAACGTCATCAACACCGCCCGCTCGCTCGGCTGACCGCGCTAGGAGATCGACACATGAGCATTCTTCCTGAAGCGCAGGCCAAGGCCATCCTGACCAAGGTCGTCGGCCTGTCCACGGCCGACGAGTGCGTCGCGCAACTGACCGGGTCCACGCGGGGCAACATCCGCTTTGCCCTGAACAACGTCTCGACCAGCGGCGTGACCGACGACATCGAACTGGGCGTGCAGGTCGCCTTCGGTCGGCGCGTGGGCGTCGCCACCATCAACCAGTTCGACGACGCCTCTCTGGAACGCGTCGTGCGACGTGCCGAGGAGTTGGCGCGCCTGGCGCCGGACAATCCTGAGTTCATGCCGGCCATCGAGCCGCAGACCTATACGCCGACGCCGACGTTCAGCGCGCCGACCGCCGCCATCACCCCCGACTATCGCGCCAAGGTGGCGACGGATTCGATCGGCCCGTGCCGGGATTCGAACCTGATCGCCGCAGGCTATCTCGAAGACTCGGCGGGTTTCGTCGCCTTCCTGAACAGCAAGGGCAACTACGGCTATCAGACGGCGACCAGCGCCGACTACACCTGCACAGTTCGCACCGAGGACGGGCGCGGATCGGGCTGGGTCGGGCACAATGTGCAGGATGTCGCCAACTTCCAGGCGGGCGATGATGTTCGCGTCGCCATGCGCAAGGCCAGCGCTTCGGCCGAGGCCAAGGCGCTGGAGCCCGGAAAATACACGGTGATCCTGGAGCCGGCGGCCGCAGCCGGCCTGGTCGGCTTCATGATGTTCTTCTTCGACGCGCGATCCGCCGACGAAGGCCGCAGCTTCCTGTCCAAAGCGGGCGGCGGCAACAAGCTGGGCGAGCAGGTCTATGGGCCTGAGGTCAACATCTTCACCGACCCGGGCTACGATGACGCCGCCGTCTATCCCTGGGATGGGGACGGACTGCCGCGGACGAAGATGCCGATCGTCGAGAACGGCAAGGTCGTGAACCTCGAATACTCCCGATACTGGGCGCAGAAGCAGGGCAAGACCGCCAAGGCCTCGCCGGGCAATCTGATCATGGCCGGCGGCGACAAGTCGACGGCGGACCTGATCCGCACCACCGAGCGCGGCATTCTGGTGACCCGCACCTGGTATATCCGCATGGTCGATCCGCAGACGGTTCTGCTGACCGGGCTGACCCGCGACGGCACCTTCTACATCGAGAACGGGCAGATCAAACACCCGATCAAGAATTTCCGTTTCAATGAATCCCCGGTCATCATGCTCAACAACATCGAGGAATTGGGGCGGCCGGTGCGCGTGAAGAGCGACGAGACCGACACCGTCATGGTCCTGCCGCCGATGAAGCTGCGCGACTTCACCTTCACCTCGCTGTCGGATGCGGTGTGATGACGACTGCGGCCGGGGCGCTCGCCTGAGCGCATGAACCGGTCGCAGTTTCTCCGGCTGAGCGCGGGCGGTCTGGCGGGTCTGGCGCTGGGCGGCCGGTGGCGCACGGCCGCCGCCGCGTCGGGTGGATATGATTTCTGGTTCACGCGGCTGCGCTATGACTCAGGCGACTGGGATGTGGATCAGCGCATGCCGTCGAATCTGATCACCTCGCTGATCGACTATACGACGCTGCGGGTTGATCCCGCCGAGCGCGTGATCCCCCTGTCCGATCCCCGGATGTTGACCGCGCCCTTCTGCTATCTGGCGGGGCACAAGCTGGTCGAGTTCTCGGCGGCGGAGCGGCGCAATTTCGAGCGCTATGTCCGCAACGGGGGCTTCGTGTTCGTGGATGACTGCAACCACGATATCGACGGCCTGTTCGCTCGCTCGTTCGAAGCCCAAATGCGCGCCATTTTCGGGCCCAAGGCGCTGAAGACCCTGCCCAATACACACCCGATCTATCGCAGCTTCTTCACCTTCGACGGACCGCCCAACACCGGCCTGGAGCTCAACGGCTGGGGCGACGACTTGGTCCACGACTATCTGAAGGGCATCGAGATCAACGGTCGCCTGGGCGTGCTCTACAGCAACAAGGATTATGGCTGCGAGTGGGATTACGACTGGCGCAACAAGCGTTTCCTGGCCGAGGATAACACCAGGTTCGGCGTCAACATCGTCATGTACGCCCTGTCGTCATGACGCCGATCGCCCTGTTTCGCCTTCTCTCCGGGACTTCAGTATGATTCACGCCGTTTCCGAAGCCGACCTTCAGGCGCAGTTCGCGCGTCTGGGCGAACTGCGCGCCGCCATCGCGAAGGCGATCGTCGGGCAGGAGGATGTGGTGGAGCAACTGCTGATCGGCCTTCTGGCGGGCGGGCACTGCCTGCTGGAAGGGGTTCCGGGCCTGGGCAAGACCTTGCTGGTGCGTTCGCTGGGCGAGGCGCTGAAGCTGGAGTTCCGCCGGGTGCAGTTCACGCCGGACCTGATGCCCAGCGACATCCTGGGCACCGAGCTGCTGGAAGAGGATCACGGCACGGGCCATCGTCATTTCCGTTTCCAACCCGGTCCGGTCTTCACCAACCTGCTGCTCGCCGACGAGCTTAACCGCACCCCGCCGAAGACCCAGGCCGCCCTGCTGGAAGCCATGCAGGAGCGCACGGTCAGCTATGGCGGCGTGACCCACCAGCTGCCGTCGCCCTTCTTCGTGCTGGCGACGCAGAACCCGTTGGAACAGGCGGGCACCTATCCCTTGCCTGAGGCCCAGCTGGATCGCTTCCTGCTGCATATCCGCGTCGACTATCCGACCGAGCGGGAGGAGCGTGATATCCTGGCCCAGACTACGGGCGCCAAGGCGGGCGCGGTGCCGGTCGTCATGCACGGCGACGAGGTTCTGGCGCTGCAGGCGCGCGTTCGCGAGGTTCATCTCAGCGAGGACCTGCTGAACTGGGTGACCCGGCTGGTGCGCGCCAGCCGGCCGGGCGAGGGCGCGCCGGACGAGATCCGCAAATATGTGAAGTGGGGGGCGGGGCCGCGTGCGGGCCAGTCCCTGATCCTGGCGGCCAAGGCGCGCGCCCTGTTGCAGGGCCGATTGGCTGCCACGCGCGAGGATATCATGGCCCTGGCTGCGCCGGTGATGCGCCATCGCCTGCTGCTGTCGTTCGCCGCCGAGGCCGAGGGGCGGAGCGCCGACGACGTCGTCGCGGCCCTGTTGCGCGCTATGCCGATGCCCGCCGCCTGACGGAGGCGTTCGGCGCATGATCGACTTCATCCCCCGCGATGTGCGAAGCCGGCTGAAAAGCCTGCGCCTTGTCGCGCGCCGGGCGCTGGGGGAGCGTGGGATCGGCCTGCACCAGAGCCACAGCCGTGGCGCGGGCCTCGAGTTCGCGCAGTACCGCGCCTATGAGCGGGGCGACGAACTGCGCCAGATCGACTGGAAGCTCTATGCCCGGTCGGACAAGTTTTTCGTGCGCGAGGCCGAACGGGAAAGCCCGGTCGCGGTCTGGATCCTGATGGACGCCAGCGCATCAATGGGCCAGACGGACCTCGGTCGGCCCGAGGCCTCGCGCCTGGATGCGGCCAAGGCCCTGGCGCAATGCATCGCGGAACTGGCCCTGCAGCAGGGCGACCGCTTCGGCTGGATGGCGCTGAGCGATCAGGGGTTGAAGCTGCTGCCTCCCGCGACTGGACCGCGCCAGCGCGATCGTCTGCTGCTCGATCTCTGGCATCTGCGGCCCGGCGGCGTCTTCGCTCGGGAGGATCAGTTGGCGCCGGTCTGGGAACGGATCGGGGCGCATGATCTGGTGGTCGTGCTCAGCGACTGTTTCGAGCCGGGCGTCGTCGAACTCATGGAACGGCTGGCCGCCGCCGGACGCGAGGTTCTGGCGGTCGAGATGCTGGTCGAGGGCGAGCGCGACTTCGCCTTCAGCGGCGGCTATCGGTTCCGCGACCCTGAGACCGGCGAGGAGCTGCTGGGCGACGGACCCGCCCTGCGCGCCGAGTTCCTGCGCCGTTTCGGCGAGGCTCGGGCATTGCTGCACGCGCGGCTGGACGCCGTGGGGGTTCGTCGCGCCGATCATGTCCTGGGGCAGCCCGTGGACTTGCCGCTGCGCCGGTTGTTCGGCGCGCATGACGCGGCGGAATATTCATGACGCCCGGCCTGCTCTTGCCCGCAGCGCTGGCTGCCTTGGCGGCCCTGATCGTGCCGCTGATCATCCATATCGCGCGGCGAAGCGAGCAGCAGCCCACCGACTTTGCGGCCCTGCGCTGGCTGAGACAGAAGCCGCGCCCGCGATCCCGGCTGAGGTTCGACGAATGGCCGCTGCTGCTGCTCCGGCTGGCGCTGCTGATCCTGCTGGCGCTGTGGCTGGCCCAGCCGGTTCTGTTCGGGGCGGGCGGCAAGACCCGCTATGTCGCTGTCGCCCCGGGCGTGGATCTGGCCCAGGCCCGCGCCACGGCAGGCGAGGGCGCGACGCTCCATTGGCTGGCGCCCGGCCTTCCCGACGTGAAGCAGCCGAGGCCGGAGGGCGACGCGCTGTTGGCGAGCCTGGTTCGACAGCTCGACGCCGATCTGCCCCCCGGCGCCTCCCTGACCATCGTCGTGCCTCAGGTGATCGAGGGCGCGGACGCCGAGAGGCCTCGCCTGTCGCGCACGGTCGATTGGCGGGTCGTTCCGGGGGCCATGCCCGAGACGTCGGCGGCGGTCCTTCCCGTTCCGGCGCTGTCGATACGATCTGACGCCAGCCACGGCGGGGGCGTCCGCTATCTGCGGGCGGCGTCGCTCGCCTGGCAGCCCGCCGGTCGGGACGCGGATGTCGAGATCGGCGCGCTCGACGCCACCCTGCCGAAGACGACGCGCGCCCTGGTCTGGCTCGGCGCCGGAACCTTGCCCGCGGCCTTGCTGCAATGGGTGGAGGGCGGGGGGACGGCGATCATCGCTGCCGACGCCCTGTTCCCTGAAGACGGTCCCACGGCGGTCCTGTGGCGCGACGACCTGGGCCGTCCGCTGGTGGAGGCCAGGCCCTTGGGGGGCGGGCGGCTGATGCGGTTCACGCGGCGGTTGGCGCCGTCCGAGATGCCCCAGTTGCTGCAACCTGATTTTCCTGTCCGGCTTCGCGCCCTGTTCGATCCGTTGCCGACCGCGCCCTCGCGTGCGTCTTCTGTCGACTACGCCCCCCTGACGGGCGGGCGCGCCTATGTTCAGGCGCCGCAGGACCTTCGCCCGTGGCTGGCCTTGCTGATCGGCGGGCTGCTGCTGATTGAGCGTTGGGTCGCGACGCGCCGCAGCCGGATGCTTGGAGCGTGACCGCCGCCCTGCTGTCCGCCTGGGTCGGGCCTGCGCGGCGGCGCGCCCTGCTCAACGACGCCCTGTTGGCGTTGCCCGTCATCGGCCTGATCGCCGTCGTCGTGTGGCGGTTCGCCGGGCTGTCGGCCATGGCCGTGGTTCTGGCAGTCAGTCTTGTGATCGCCCTGTGGGTGGTGCGACGCCGCGTCGCGCGGTTCGATCAGGCCTGGCTGGTGCGTCGTCTGGACGCCGCGCGCCCGGACATGGAGGACAGCGCCGAGCTGCTGTTCGCTGATCCGAACGGTCTCGGCGCCTTGCAGCGGCTGCAGCAGTCGCGTCTGCTGGGCCGACTGAACGCCGGGTCGCCCAAGGCACTGGCGCCCGCCTGGTCGCGACAGCCCATTCTGATGGTCTGGATCATCGCTCTGAGCCTCGCCGCCGCCGTTCTGTTCTGGCCGCGGGCCGGTCACCCGCCTGTCCGACTGTCGCCCAGCGCTGAGGGCGCGCCGACGGCGCCGGGCGCGCCGCGTCTGGTGGCACAGAACCTGCGTATCATTCCGCCCGCCTACACCGGCCTGCCTCTGCGCGACGAGGCCAGGCTGGATGCGCGCGCGCCGCAGGGATCGCGCCTGGAGTGGACCTTGCGGTTCAGCCCCCAGGCCAGCGCCCCCGCCGTGGTCATGCTGGACGGGGCGCGGGTCCCGCTGCGGCGTTCGGGCGACGACTGGGTGGCCAGCCAAACGCTGGACGCCTCCTTCCTCTATCGCGTCGATCCTGGATCAAACGGCGGCGCAGCGCCGCCGCTGCACCGCATCGACGCCATCATCGACACGCCGCCTCAGGTGAAGGCGGTCTTGCCCGCCGAAAGCCTGACGATGGCGGGGCCGGGGCAGAAGAGCTGGACCCCCGTCTTCGCCGTCACCGACGACTATGGCGTCGCGGCCGCCGCCCGCCTGCGCATCACGCTGGCGATCGGGGAGGGGGAGAACGTGACCTTCAGCGAGCGCGAAATCCCCGTGACAGGCAGGGGCGCGGCGCGCGATCGACGGTTCGCGCCCCGGCTGGATTTCGGCGCGCTCGGTTTTGGTCCGGGCAGCGACATGGTGGTGCAACTGGTGGTCAGGGACAATCACGCCCCAAGCCCGCACGAGGTGCGCGGACCCAGCCTGATCCTGCGCTGGCCCTCAAGCGACAAGGCCCAAAGCTCGGGCCTCGAGGGCATGGTCAACACCACCTTGCCCGCCTATTTCCGCAGCCAGCGCCAGATCATCATCGACGCCGAGGCCCTGCTGGCGCAGCGGCGGCGTCTGGACCCCGACCGCTATCTGACGCGCGCCAACGTCATCGGCGGCGATCAGGAAATTCTTCGGGGCCGCTACAGCCAGTTCCTGGGCGGCGACAGCGAGGGGCCGCCTGAACTGCCGACCAGCGACCGGACGGGCGAGGCGCATTCGGATGGCGACGGCCACGACCATGGCGGGGCGCCGCAGCCGCGCCGTCAGGGCTTTGGCGGGCCGGAAGACGTCCTGGCCCAGTTCGGCCATCCTCACGACGACTCGCCGGCGTCCAGCCTCGATCCGCAGACCCGCGCCATCCTGAAACAGGCGGTCGACGAGATGTGGCAGTCGGAGCTTCAGCTCAAGCAGGGTCGGCCCGACCTCGCCCTGCCGCACGCCAACAACGCCCTGAACTTCATCAAGGAGGTCCAGCGGGCGACCCGGATATTCCTGTCGCGCGTGGGGCCTGAACTGCCGCCGATAGACCCGTCGCGACGGATGACGGGCAAGCGCGAGGGGCTGGCCAGCCGCAACCTGGCGATCGCGCCGATAGAAGGCGCCGATGGTCCGGCCGCTGCCGCATGGCGGGCGCTGGGGCAGGGGGCTGAGGCGGTTCGCGGGCCGATCACCCTCGATGCGCTGGACCAGTGGGTGCGGGCCAATGCGGATCGTCTGCCCGATCCGCTGGCGCTCTCGGGCGCGCTCGATGCGGTGCGGCGCGATCCGAACTGCGTGGAATGCCGTCAGAAGCTGCGCGCCCTGCTGTGGACGGCGATGGAGCGGCCGCCCGCCGATGTGGCGCGCCGCCGCCCCGCTGACGCCAGCGGCGCCCGCTATCTGGACGCGCTCGGCGGAGGCGTCCGATGACGGCGAAGATGATCCTGGCCGGTATTCTGGCGGTCGCGGTGCTGGCGGCCTGGGCGCGTCTGATCCTGTGGCGTCGGGCGCCGGCCTGGCGTCTGGCGGTGCTGCTGGCGCTGCAACCGATCTGCGCGGCCTTGCTGTTCCTCTGCCTGTATCCGCCCGGCCAACCTGTCCCGTCCGGGACGCTGCTGGTCGCGACCGCCGGTGCGCCGCGCAACATAGCGGCCGAGGCCGGGGGGCGTCTCGTCGTCCTGCCCGAGGGCCCCGCCATAGCTGATGCGGAAGGGGCGCCCGATCTCGGGACCGCCTTGCGCCGCTATCCGGATGTTCGACAGATCAAGGTGCTGGGCGACGGACTGACCGAGAGGGATCGCGATGCGGCGCGTGGGATGGCTTTGGCCTTCATCCCGTCGCCGTCTCGCGCCGGGATCGTTTCGTTCGATCCGCCTGGACGCACAGCGCCCGGCGCTCGGTTCAAGGCCGCGGGCCAGTTGTCGGGCTTCCCCGACGCCGTCGTCGAATTGATGGATCCCGCCGGACGGGTGACCGACAAGCAGAAGGCTGACGCCCAGGGGCGGTTCATCCTGTCCGGTACGGCGCGGGCGGCGGGGCCTGTGACCTTTGCGGTCCGCGTGCGCGACGCCCGCGGACGCGTGGTGGAGCAGGCGGACGTGCCGGTTCTGGTCGATAGAGGCGCGCCGCCGCGCCTGCTGATCATGGCCGGGGCGCCGGGACCCGAGGTCAAGTATCTACGTCGCTGGGCGACCGATGCGGGCTTCGACGTCACGACCCAGATCAGCGCCGGCGGAGGGATTCAACTGGGCGACCCCGCTGTCGCGATCAATGGCCCCAGCCTGCGCCGGTTCGACGTCGCCATCATCGACGACCGCAGCTGGGCCGCGCTGGGCGGACAAGGCAGCGCGGTGATCGAGGCGGTGCGGGACGGTCTGGGCCTGGTGTTGCGCAGCAGCGGCGCGCCCGATGGCGCGGCCCGCGAACAGTGGCGGTCTCTGGGTTTTGCGGCGGGGGGCGACGACGCCCTGACGCCGATCGTCCTGCCAGCGGCGCCGGATGCGGACATAGCGCGCGCGCGGACGGGCATTGGCAGCGAGGACACGCCGGCTGATTTTCAGCTCGGTGATGACGTCCTGCCCGAAATCAGTCGGCTGGGGCTGACGCTGGGCGGCGACGCGACGGTTCCGCTTGTGCGCGACGCCGGAGGTTCGGTCCTGTCCGCCTGGCGCGCGAACGGGCGGGGACGGATCGCCGTCTTTACCGGGATCGACAGCTACGGCCTGACCCTCACCGGTCGCCGCGACCTCTATGGCGAATGGTGGAGCACCATGCTCTCGGCCGTCGCCCGTCCCGCCGCTGGCGTAGAGCCGGGCTTCACCGGAACCGCCTGGGCCGGCGAGCGGATCGCTCTGTGCGGCGTTTCGGGCGAGGCGCGCGTAGAGCGGCCCGACGGGACGATGACGTCCCTGATCCCCGATCCCGGCGCACGCGGATGCGCCGCCTTCTGGCCCAACACGCCGGGCTGGCATGTCCTGCGCGACAGCGGTGCAAGCGCGAGTGGGCAGGCGAGGCCCTTCTTCGTCCAGCCCGCCGATCAACTGCCGGGAGTGCGCGCGGCCCGTGATCGGCAGGCCACGCTGATGCTGGTCCGCGACAGGCCAGACGCTGCCGCCTCGTCGATGATGACCGACCGACCGGGCTCTGCCTGGCCATGGTTTGTCGCATGGCTCGCCGCCTGCACTCTGCTTTGGTGGTTCGAACGGTCAAAGCTCGGGCAGAGGTTGCGCGCCGTTTAACGGGTTGGCCTTGGTGTGGGGAAACGTTCAAGGTCGATACGGAGGTTGACGCCTCGGTCGCGACGCGAGAGGGCGAACCATGATCCATTCAGAACCCCGGTTGACCTCTCTTTCGCATGGCGGCGGATGCGGCTGTAAGATTGCGCCTGACGTTCTTCAGGCGATCCTGGCCTCGACACCCCAGGCGGCGCCGTTCGCCAATCTGATGGTGGGCGCCGAGACCTCGGACGATGCCGCGGTTTGGCGGCTGAACGATGAACAGGCGCTGGTCGCCACGACCGACTTCTTCATGCCCATGGTCGACGATCCCTTCGACTTCGGCCGGATCGCCGCGACTAATGCGCTGTCCGACGTTTACGCCATGGGGGCGACGCCGATCTTCGCCTTGGCGATCGTGGGAATGCCCATCGGCCAGCTTTCGACGGCGACCATCGGCAAGGTGCTTCAGGGCGGGGCATCGGTCTGCGCCGCAGCGGGCGTTCCGATCGCGGGCGGGCATTCGATCGACAGCGTCGAACCGATCTACGGGCTGGTGGCTCTGGGTCTGGTCCACCCCGATCGGGTCCTGACCAACCGCCGCGCCCAGGTCAGGGACGTTCTGATCCTGACCAAGGCCCTGGGCGTGGGCGTGTTGAGCGCGGCCTTCAAACAGGGCCGGCTCGATGAGGCCGGCTATGCGGCGATGATCGCTTCGATGACCCAGCTGAATACGCCGGGCGCCAAGCTGTCGGCCCTGCCGGCCGTCCACGCCGTCACCGATGTCACGGGCTTTGGACTGCTGGGGCATGCTCTGGAGATCGCGCGCGGCTCAGGCGTCGCCGTGGAGATCGATCCGACGGCGCCCGTCTATCTGCCCGGCGCCGCCGACCTGGCGGCGGACGGCGTGCGGACCGGGGCCTCCACCCGCAACTGGACGGCCTATGGCGCGTCCATCAGGGTCCCGTCGGATCTTCCCGTCTGGCGGCGCGACCTGCTGACGGACCCCCAGACGGCGGGAGGGCTGCTGATCTCGGCAGCGCCGGACGGCGTCGATGCGGTGATGGACGTCCTTCAATCCATGGGCTTTGCAGCGTCCCGGTGCGTGGGCAGGGTCATGGCGGGCGAGCCCGCTGTGACCGTGGGGCAGGGCGGCTGATGATCCGAAAGTCCGCCGACGTCAGCCTTGAGGCGCTTGAGCGGTACGACGCCCTTATCGATGTGCGCAGTCCGGGCGAGTTCGCCGAGGATCACCTGCCAGGGGCGATCAACCTGCCGGTTCTGGACGACGCCCAGCGGGCCGAGGTCGGCACGATGTACGTCCAGCGGTCCAAATTCCTGGCGCGGCGGCTTGGGGCGTCGCTGGTGGCGCGCAATATCGCCGATCACCTGGAAGGCGGGCTGGCGGATCGCGACAGCGGTTTTCGTCCGCTGGTCTATTGCTGGCGGGGCGGCCAACGATCGACCGCCATGGCGACCATCATGGGCCAGGTGGGCTGGCCCGTGACCCAGCTCGAGGGCGGCTATCAGTCCTGGCGCCGCCATGTGGTGTCACGCCTCTACGAAACACGCGAACAGGCCTTCAATCTGGTTCTGCTGGATGGACTGACGGGAAGCGGCAAGACCGCCATCCTTGCCCGACTGGGCGCCAGAGGCGTGCAGAGCCTCGATCTGGAAGCCTTGGCCGCGCACCGAGGCTCGCTCTTTGGCGCCACTGCCGTCGCACAACCGAGCCAGAAGCTGTTCGAGACGCGGTTGGTCGAAGCTCTGGACCGGCTCGATTCGGCGCGACCGATCGTGATCGAGGCGGAGTCGAGCAAGATTGGCCGGCTGACGCTGCCGCCGACGATCTGGTCAGCCATGAAGGCGGCGCCCCGCATCCAGTTGACCGCCCCGCTCGCCTCGCGGGTTCAACTGGTGCTTCAGGACTATGCCGCGTTTGAACTGGACGATGGCGCGCGGGATGACGCCCTGCGCCGCCTGCCGCGCCACCACAGCCGCGAAACCATCGCGGCGTGGCGCAAGCTGTCGCAGGAAGGCGATATCGCGGGCCTGGCGACAGCCCTGATGATCCATCACTACGATCCCGCCTATCGGCGCGCCTCTCGCAGCCAGACTGCACCGGAAATCGGCCTGATTGCCCTATCCGACTGTAGCCCTACCGATTTGGACCGCGCCGCCGATGTGCTCGCGGCCTGTGTCGTCGGCGAAAGGGCCGACGGGTGATTTTTCATCAGCGCCAGTGTCGAACCGCAGGCAGGGCGCATCGGGCTTCGGCGACATAAGCGTCCAGCAGGTCAGCGTTGGCAGTTTTGTCCAGCTCAACCGATTTCAGTCTAGCGTCGGGAATAGATGGGATAGGCACGGGCGGCGCCGTTGGGCTGGGGATTGGCCTCGAGTTGCTGGAGGCCATAGCGGCGGCAGTCTCAAGCTAGGGGTCACGGCCTGCGGCGACGACCTTGGGGTCCTGATCGACGACTATGTCGTGAGCGACGTCGGCATTGAGCGCAAACTGCGCGGCCTAAGCATCGTGCTGCTGATGCTATGGTGAATGGCGCGGGCTCCCGCACCAGAACACCATAAAGCCCCGCTGCTAACCGCCGCGGGGGCTGTCTGCGACTTCAGCTTCGAGCGGCCGGGGCGTGGTCAGGCTGCCGTGAACTGCCAACTGAAACTCGCCCAGGCCTTCGACCGGGAAGAAATCGACGCGGTCTAGTTCGGTTTGTGCAGTTCGTTCCGAACCTCTTCACTCTCGTAGCCGGAGGCTCCAGGAGGTTTAACTCTAGCTGTTTCTAGTGGGCCGGGCTCTGTAGGCGTTGGCGTCGATGCTATGCCGTTTGAGCTTGTCGTAGAGGGTCTTGCGCGCCACCCCGAGCAGAGACATCGCCTCAGTCATGTTGCCCTGGGTGGACTGGAGGGCTTCGCGGATGATCAGGGCCTCGTAGGCGTCGATGCGGTCCGTCAGCGGCGCATGCCCAAGAGGGGCGGTTCCACCGTTGACGGCGGGAAGATCCAGCACCGCGCTGACGGCGAAGTTGCGCAGTTCACGCACATTGCCGGGCCAGTCATGTTCCACCAGCCGTCGACGAACGTCGTCCGACATCATGTAGTCCTTGACGCCAATTCGCTTGGCCGCCTGGGCGGCGAAGAAGGCGAACAGGGGGAGGATGTCCGACCGACGCTCCCGTAGCGCCGGCACGCGCAGGCGCACCACGTCCAGTCGGTAGAATAGGTCTTCGCGAAAGGCGCCTCGCTTCACCGCTTCGTGGAGATCGCATTTGGCGGCGGCGACCACATGCAGATCGACTGGCCGCGGTTCGCCTCCACCGAGAGAAGTGACTTCGCGTTCCTCGAGCACCCGCAACAGTTTGACCTGCAGGGTGGGGCTCATGCTGTCGACTTCATCCAGAAATAGCGTGCCCCTGTCGGAGGCTTCAATCCGGCCGACGTGTTGGGGCTGGCGATAGCCGGAGCGGTCGGGCGCATGGCCGAACAACTCGGCTTCGGCGAAGGCGTCAGGAACAGCGCCGCAGTTGACGGCGATAAACGGCCGACCCCGCCGACGGCCGAGCCGATGCAACAGCAGGGCGACTAACTCCTTGCCAGTGCCGGTTTCCCCTTCGATCAGGACGTCCAGATCCGCCTTGGCCACGTGGGAGATGGTTTCCCGCAAGCGAACCATGACGGCGCTGTCGCCGATCAGGGGGCTGTCCGTATTGATGACGGCTGCGGCGGCGGCGCGAAGGGCGCGGTGCTCCATCGCGCTGCGTCGGCTCTCGAGGGCTTGGCTGGCGGCGCCGACCAGTCGTTCCAGGGGAAAGGGCTTGGTCAGGAAGTCGAACGCGCCGTCGTGAAGCGCCTGCACCGCCATTGGGATGTCGGCGTCGCCGCTGATCAGGATCACGGGAATCTCGGGATCGATGGCGCGGACACGAGCGAACAGCTCCAGTCCGTCCATGCCCGCCATGCGAATATCGGTCACCACCACGCCGGGGAAGTCGACGTCCAGCATCGCCAGCGCCTGCTCTGCGTCGGCGCAGGGCAGGACGGTCAGATCGGCCAGTTCCAGGGCCTCGGTGATGGCGCGCCTCAGGGCGGCGTCGTCCTCGACGAACAACACTGGCGCAAGGCGAGGCTGGGCCGAGGGGTGTGGTAGGGGCTCGGTCATGCGCGCCTCAAGGTGATGCAGAATGCAGCGCCGCCTAGCCGCGAGGGGGCCGTTTTCAGGCTGCCGCCGAACTCGCGAGCGATGTCTCGTGCGATGCCCAGCCCCAAGCCCAAACCGTCTGGCTTGCTGGTGACGAAGGGGGTGAACAGCGCCCCAGCGACATCGCTGCTGAAGCCGGGGCCGTTGTCGTGAACCGTAACGCGGACGGTGTCGGCGTTGTCCGTTCCGACATCGATGGCGATGCGCGGGGAGGTCGTTTCGTGAAGCGCTTCCACAGCGTTCTGAACCAGATTGATGAGGATTTGCTCCAGTCGGATGCGGTCGGCTGTGACGCGTATATCGGCGTCCGGGCTGTCTAGGCTAAGGGTCACGCCCGCAGCGCGGATGCCGTCCGAGATCAGCAGCAAGGCGCCTTCGATGGCTTCGTTCAGGTTCACGGCCTGGATGGCGGGCGTGCCGCGTCGGGCGAAGCGGCGCAGTTCGGTGGTGATCTTTCCGACGCGGTCCACCAGATCGACAATGCTGCCCAGATTGCTCTTGGCGCGGCTCACTTCGTTGCGATCGAGTAGGCGGCCGGTGTTTTCGGCGTGGGCGCGAATGGCGGCGATCGGCTGATTGATCTCGTGGGCGACGCCGGTGGTGACCTGTCCGATCAAGCCGAGGCGATTGGCCTGCGCCAGTTCTTCTCGCGCCGCTCGCCAGCGACCATCGGCGGCCATTCGGCGTTGGGATTCTGATTTCAGGCGCTCGTTTGCCTGGCGCAGTTCGGCGGTTCTTAGCGAGACTTTGTCCTCAAGCATCTGCTGCATGTCGGTTTGGACCAGTCGCCGTCTATGAAGGCGCCAGAAGAGAGCGAAGGCCAGCGCGCCGACGATGATGGCGCTGAGCACCGCTAGGCGCGCGCTGCTGGCGGCGCGTGCGCGTGCCGGCTCCACCGGTTCGAAATGAACGAGACGGGCGCCGCGCAGCGCCACTGGCGTTTCGGCGGCCCGATAGAGGTCGTCCTTGAGGGAGAGGCGCAGGTCTCCGCCGGCGTCCGGGTTCAGCTCCACGCGATCCAGGGGCAGAGACCCAAACTGCATCGTCCGGCGAATCTCATCCTTCTCGGTCGCTGTGGCGGGGCGGGTGGCGCGAAAGCGCCAAGAGTCGTGTCCGGTGATGATGACGACGCCGTGGGACTCTATGATCGCCGTTCGGCCGCGTTCGTGCGCCCACTGGGTCTCCAGTTTGGCGAAATCGATTTTGACGACGATGACGCCTAAGGCCTTGCCCTGTTCGTCGATGCGGCGGGCGATGAACAGGCCGGGGCGACCGGTGACGGAGCCCACGGCGAACAGCTCAGCTTCGCCATTGGTCATGGCGCCCTGGAAATAGGGGCGGAAGCTGAAGTTTTCGCCGATGAAGCTGCCAGCCTGGCGCCAATTGCTGGCTGCCAATGTGTCGCCTTTGCTGCTGATCACATAGATGGCGGCTGCATCGGTTCTTTGAGCCAGAAGCTCGAGCTTGCCGTTGAGGCGAGCGATGGCGTTGGGCGCGCCGCCCGCCAGAACGGCGTGAACGTCGGGGTATTCGCTCAAGACAAGCGGAAGCAGGCGGAACTTCTGTAGTTCGCCCGCGAGGACGCGTGCGTGCTTTTCCGCTTGGTCGTGGGCGGCGGCATCTGTTTGCTTGCGGGCGACATCGTCAATCCATTGCGCTGCGAACCAGATGGCGAGCGCCGCCGCCGCCGCCAGCCCCAAGGCGACGATGATCAAGGCGCGATGTCGCGGCGCGAAAAGGTATGACAACATTGTATCGAAACACATACAGTTTGCCACATTGTATGCGTGTCATTCCATACGGTCTATGGCGCAATTGTGGCCCATGAATGGTTGAAAATAGTCAATATAAACAACCAAGTTTCTGTCATTTAAGCGGGGTCTTGGAGTTTTGTTTCGTGGCGTAGTTGTTTCCGCCAGAGTGTCTGACGAAGTGCGGCTTCAGGGCCGCATCGCGACAGGGGCGGCGATTTTTCAATATGATCAGTCATCATAAGTCTTCAGGGCGTATTTCAGCGGCGCTGCCGATGTCCTTTTCCACGTCTTGCGGGCGGGGCGCCAAATGAGCGATTCCGTCGAGGTCGGCGGGATGACGCCGGCGCGCCGGTTGCGCAACATTGTCGGCGGCTCGGCTGGGAACCTGGTCGAATGGTTCGACTGGTACGCCTATGCGGCTTTCGCGCTCTATTTTGCTCCGGTCTTCTTTCCCAGCGACAACTCGACCGCCCAATTGCTGAGCGCGGCGGGGGTGTTCGCCGTGGGCTTCCTGATGCGTCCCGTGGGCGCCTGGGTGATGGGGGTCTATGCTGATCGCAAGGGCAGAAAGGCGGGGCTGACCTTGTCGGTCAGTCTGATGTGCGCCGGCTCGCTGATGATCGGCTGCACGCCCGGTTACGCCGACATCGGTCTGGCGGCCCCGGCCCTGCTGTTGTTCGCGCGCTTGCTTCAGGGGCTCAGCGTAGGAGGCGAGTACGGCTCGTCGGCCACCTATCTTTCGGAGATGGCGACAGCCAAGAACCGCGGGTTCTGGTCCAGCTTCCAGTACGTGACGCTGATTTCGGGCCAGCTTCTGGCTCTGGTTTTGTTGATCGTGCTGCAGCAGACGATGAGCGCGGATGCCTTGGCCAGTTGGGGGTGGCGCATCCCGTTCTTCGTCGGCGCTGCGTTGGCGGTGGTGGTGTTCTGGCTGCGTCGCCGACTGGACGAAACCAACGCGTTCAAGGCCGAAGACTTCCGCGCCGCGCCGCGCTCCAGCGCCATGCTGCTGATCCTGAAGCACCCGAAGGAGGCGCTGCTGGTGTTCGGCCTGACGGCGGGCGGCACCTTGGCCTTCTACACCTACACGACCTACCTGCAGAAATTCCTGGTCAACACCTCGGGTTTCTCGAAAGAGGCGTCGACCCAGATCAGCGCCGCCGCCCTGTTGGTGTTCATGCTGCTGCAGCCCGCAGTGGGCGCCTTGTCCGACCGGATCGGTCGGCGACCGGTGATGATCGCGTTCGGGGTCACGGGCGTGTTGTTCACCGTGCCGATCATGTCGGCGTTGGCGGTGGTCGACAACGGCTTCACCGCCTTCTGGCTGGCCCTCGCGGCCCTGGTCATCGTCTCCGGGTACACCGCCATCAATGCAGTAGTGAAGGCGGAGTTGTTCCCGGCGCATATCCGCGCCCTGGGCGTCGCGCTGCCCTATGCGCTGGCCAACGCCATCTTCGGCGGCTCCGCAGAATACGTAGCCCTGTGGTTCAAGTCAGAGGGGAGTGAAAGCACATACTTCTGGTATGTGACGGCGATGATTGGAATATCTCTAATCATTTTCGTCTTCATGAAAGACACGAAGTTTAATAGCAAGATTACGCACTAAACAGAAAATCTATAGGTGCTTTTAGTTATAGCTATATTGCTTGTTTTGTCTTGGATGTGGATTTGACGCTCACGGCAAAGGTCTCTTTGTCGGTGCTTTCTGGAGGGGTGGACTATGTCGAGCCGGGGTAACACCGCGTATCTGAAGATGATGGCTATGGGGTCAGTCAGTGCGCTGAGCCTTTTCGGCCCCGCCGCCATGGCCCAGGAAGGGCCCGTCGGGGCCAGGGCCGATCAGGCGGACGCCACTGAAGTGGGCGAGGTGATCGTTACAGGCGTTCGCGGCACGCCGCGGACGGCGATCGAGAGCCCCACGCCGATCGACGTCTTCAATTCAGAGCAACTGACCCAAGGCGCGCAGACCGGCGTGTTCGAGTCCATTCGCTATCTCGTGCCATCGTTCAATCTGCCATCGCGGGCTGGGGGCGGCAGTTCGACCGTGATCGCCACCGGATCGCTGCGGGGGTTGAATCCCGACCAGACCCTGGTGCTGGTCAACGGCAAGCGTCGTCACAGGACCGCGCTGATCAACTCTGTCTCGACCCTCTACAACGGCTCGGTCGGCGTCGATCTGAACATGATCCCCTCGGGCGCCATTTCCCGGATCGAGGTGCTGCGTGACGGCGCCGCCGCCCAGTACGGCTCGGACGCCGTCGCCGGCGTCATCAATGTCATGTTGAACGACAGCGCCGAGGGCGGCCAGATTTCCGTCAGCCACGGCCAGAACTTCGACCGCCAGGACGGAAAATATCTGACGGTGGACGCCAACCTTGGCCTGTCGCTGGGTGATCGCGGCTTCGCCAACCTGTCCTACAGCTATATGGACCGGGGCGCGTCGAACCGCGCCGTGCGGATCGCCGACACCGTGCGCCTCTATCCGCTGGTCGGCGGCCAGTTGGACCCGCGCGAGAAGAGCATCGACCGCCTAGTGACCACCAACTACGGCGCCATGCCCCAGGAATCGAACGTCTTCGGTCTCAACGCCGAGTATCGCCTGAACGAGGACGTCGAACTCTATGCCTTCGGCACCTACGGCAATCGCGTCTCCGAGTTGAACTGGACCTTCCGCCCGCCGACCAACTTTCTGTCCTTGCCAGAGATCGCGCCGGACGGCTTCCGAGCCCAGACGGTCATTAAGGACGAGGACTACGAAGTGGTCGGCGGGGCGCGGGGCGTTTCTGGCGGCTGGGATTGGGACCTGTCCACTAGCTACGGGACCAGCATTTCAGACTGGGAGAACAACAGCTTCAACGCCAGCCTGGGTCCCAGCAGTCCGCGCCACTTCTACATTGGTCAGTTGCGTTCGGCCGAGTGGGTCAACGCCCTGGACGTGACGCGGGGCTTTGCGCTTGAGGGCGCGGGCGATCTGCAGGTGTCGTTCGGGTTGCAGCACCGTTGGGAAGGCTATGAGATCGGGCAGGGTGACGAGGCCAGTTGGATCCAGGGCACATATGTCCGTCCGGTCGGTCAACCCGGCGCCGGTCAAATCCTGCCTCCGGGCGCGCAGTCCACGCCGGGCTTCCGCCCCGAGGATGAAGCCGACGTTAGTCGCAACAACTACAGCGCCTATGGCGAACTGGGCTGGAACCCGACCGAGCGCTTCTATCTGGGCGGCGCCGTTCGCTATGAGAATTTTGACGACACGGCGGGCGATACGACGATCTACAAGATCAGCAGCCGCTACGAGTTGACCGACTGGTTCGCCGTTCGCGGCTCGTACAACACGGGCTTCCGTGCGCCCAGCCTGGCCCAGCAGGCCTATTCAGCGACCACTAGCCAACTGCGCGACATTGCGGGCAACGGCATCCTGGTCCCTCTGCGTTTGAAGAACCTGCAGGTCTCGTCGCCGGAGGCCATCGCCCTGGGGGCCAAGCCGCTGACCCCGGAGCTCTCCAAGAACGCCAGCGTCGGCTTCACCCTGACGCCGTGGCGCAACTTCGCCCTGACACTCGACGCCTATCAGATCGACGTGGATGACCGCATCGCGGTGACGACCACCTTCTCGCCGCTCGACACGCGTCTGTCGGCCGACGGCGTGACGACCATCGGGCAGCAGATCCAGAACATTCTGGTGGCCAATGGTCTGTCGCCTGATGTCAGCGGTCAGTACTACACCAACGCCATTGATACCCGGACGCGCGGTGTCGATATCGTCGCCACCTACAAACTGCCTACGGACGCCTTCGGCGACTTCGATTTCAGCCTGGGCTACAACCACAACAAGACCGAGATCAGCGGCATCATCGACAATCCGCCGGAGCTGGCGGCGCTGGGCAATATCGTCATCTTCGACCGCAGCAAGCAGGCGGCCCTGACGGAATCCCTGCCGAAGTCGAAGGTCTCGCTGAACACGAACTGGTCTCTAGGCAAGGTCAGCGCCAATCTGCGGGCGACGCGCTTCGACGGCTTCGTCACGCGCAACGCCACCAACCCAGCTCAGGACCGCACCATCGAGGCAGACTGGATCGTGGATGCGCAGGTCAACTACGATCTGACGGAGATGTTCCGTATCAGCGCCGGGGTCAACAACCTGTTCAACACCTATCCCACACAGGTCGATGCGCCATCGGCTGACCTGGGCACGAACATGTACAGCGGCCTGGCGCCGTTCGGTTTCACAGGCGGCTCGTGGTTCGTGCGCGGCGTCTACAAGTGGTGATGAAAGGGGGTGTCGTCGGTTCGGCGGCGCCCCTCTTCTTTTGCGTTCGGGGAGATAAGGCATGATGATTATTCGTCGTCGGTTCATGGGGCTGGCTGCGGCCGTCCTGGTCAGCGTGGCGTCGGGTCCGGTTCTGGCCCAGGCCAGCGCTCCGGCGGCGGGCACGACGACGCCCGCCTTTGCCGCCTACAAGCCGAAGACCAACGAGATTCTGTGGGACACCTACGGCGTCCCGCACATCTACGGGGTGGACCAGCCTGCGGTCTTCTACGGCTACGGTTGGGCTCAGGCCCAGAGCCACGCCAGTGCGATCATTCGTCTGTACGGCGAGGCGCGCGGCAAGGGCGCTGAATACTGGGGCCCCAAATACGAAGAGACCTCGGTCTGGCTTTTGACCAACGGCGTCCCGGCCCGCGCTCAGAGCTGGTACGAGCAGCAGACGCCCGAGTTCCGCGCCAATCTCGACGCCTTCGCCGCCGGCATCAACGCCTATGCCACGGTTCACCCCGAGGCCATCGCCGAGGACGTGCGCCAGGTCCTGCCCGTGTCAGGCGCGGACATCGTGGCCCATGCGCATCGGCTGATGAACTTCGTCTATGTGGCCTCGCCCGGAAAGACCTTGGGGGAGGGGGACCCACCGGACCTGTCCGAACAGGGCTCCAACTCCTGGGCGGTCGCGCCGTCCAAGACCGCTGACGGCCACGCCTTGTTGTTGCAGAACCCGCACCTGCCATGGGCCACGGACTACTTCATCTATTATGAAGCGCATCTGACGGGGCCGGATTTCGAAATCTACGGCGCCACCCAGATCGGTTTGCCGATCGTGCGCTTCGCCTTCAACCAGCAGATGGGCATCACCAACACCGTCAATGGCATGGTGGGGGCGACCAACTACAAGCTCACACTTAAGGACGGCGGCTATCTGTACGACGGGCAGGTGCGTCCGTTCGAGACGACCAGCACCAGCTATCGCGTGCGTCAGCCGGACGGGTCCGAGCTTGAGAAGCCGCTGGTCATCCGCACCACCGTCCACGGCCCGGTGTTTGATCGCGCGGATGGAACCGCTGTCGCCGTGCGGGTGGCGGGTCTCGACCGTCCGTACATGCTGCAGCAATACTTCGACATGGTCACGTCTAAGGACTTCGGGTCCTATGAGGGGGCGCTGAAACGTCTTCAGGTGCCGACCTTCAACATCGTCTACGCCGACCGCGACGGCCATATCGACTACACCTTCAACGGTATCGCGCCGCGCCGCGCCGAGGGCGATTTGGCCTTCTGGTCCGGCTTGGTGCCTGGCGACACGTCGCGCTACCTCTGGACCGAGACCCATCCGCTGGAAGACCTGCCGCGCGTCACCGATCCGGTCGGCGGCTTTGTTCAGAACGCTAATGATCCGCCCTGGGTCGCCAGTTGGCCGGTGACGATGAAGCCGGACGACTATCCGTCCTATCTGGCGCCGCGCACGCCTGAATCCCTGCGGGCCCAGTACGCCGTGCGCGCCATCGCCGAGAATGACGACATCTCGATGGACAGGTTTATCCAGCTGAAGCTGGGCCAGGACGCCGTCATGGCGGACCGCGTCCTGCCGGACCTGATCCCGGCCGCCCTGGCCGATCCTGATCCCGAGGTTCAGGCGGCGGCCCGTCTGCTGGCCGGATGGAACCGCACCTTCGACGCCGACAACCGCGCGGGTCTGCTGTTCGAGGAATGGGCGCGCCTGTTCGCCGGGCCGACCTTCGCCGGGCAGGGAGGTTACGCTGTTCCCTGGTCCGAGCAGCGGCCCATCAGTACCCCGACCGGCGTCCGCGACACGGCCGCCGCCGTCGAGCAACTGAAGCGCGCCATCGCCGTGACCAAGCAGAAGTATGGCGCGGTCGACCGCCGTTTCGGCGACGTGTCCCGCTTCATCCTCGACGGCGTCGACGTCTCGGGCAGCGGCGGGTTCGGCAATCTGGGGGCCTTCCGGGTCATCACCTGGTCCGATCTGAACGCTCAAGGCGTGCGCACGCCGAACCATGGCGAGACCTGGGTGGCGATGATCGAGTTCTCGACGCCGATCAAGGCCTACGGCCTGATGAGCTACGGCAATGCGCGCCAGCCCGGCACGACCCATCACAGCGACCAACTGGAAATGCTGTCGAACCAGCAGTTCCGCGAGCTGTGGCTACGTCGCGATCAGATCGAGGCGAATGTGGAAGAACGGACGGCGTTCGCGCCGGCAAGGATCCAGGGAGGGACGGGCCGATGAGTGGTTATCGTATGCGGAACTGGTGCAGGTACGGCGCGACCCTCCTGACCCCGATGGTGCTGGCGACGACGGCGGTTCAGGCGCAGGAGCCGGCCTTCACCGCCATCCAGCCCGAGACCTTCGGCGTGGCCGGCTCGCTGTCGACCGCCTGGGCCGACTTCGACAATGACGGCGATCTGGATTTCGCCGTCTCGCTTAAGAGCGGCGCGGTCCGTCTCTATCGCAACGACAACGGTGTCTTCACCGATATCGGCGGTGAGCTGGGTCTGCCGACCGGGGGGGATGAAATCCGCGGCCTCAGCTGGGGTGATTTCGACGGCGACGGCTTTGTCGATCTGTTGGGCGGATCGAACGTGGTGCCGGTCGTTCCGGGCCAGAACCGCTCCTATGTCTGGAAGAACGACGGCGGCGAAAAATTCGTGGAGGTCGCCGCCGAGGTCGACCTGACCATCCCCGAGCGGATCAGCCGTCAGGCCAACTGGATCGATTTCGACAACGACGGTCAACTGGACCTCTACGCGTCCAACCGCTCCGGCCCGAACCAGCTCTATCGCAACGACGACGGTCATTTCGTCAAGGCCGGGGGCGAGGGCGGCGTGAACGACCTGCGTCCCACGGTTGGAAGCTGCTGGTTCGACTATAACCGCGACGGCCGGCTGGACCTGTTCCTGGCCAATCAGTCGGGCGCGACGGACGCCCTGTGGCGTAACGACGGCGCCGGCGTCTTCGTCGATGTGGCCCCGGCTCTGGGCATGGATCAGCCCGGTCGTGACCGCAGCTTAGGCGGCGTCGGCTGCGCCATCGGCGACTATAACAACGACGGCTATTTCGACGTCTTCGTCGCCGTTTACGGGGCCAACCTGCTGTATCGCAACAATGGCGACGGCTCCTTCTCCGAGGTCGCCGCTGAAGCCGGCGTCGATAACGACGGGCACGCGGTCGGTGCGGCCTGGGGCGATTACGACAACGACGGTCATCTGGACCTGTTCGTCGCCACCTACGAAGGGGAGCCGGGCGCCCAGACGCCGCTGAACCTGCTCTACCACAACGATGGCGACGGCCGCTTCACCCAGGTTCTGAGCAAGGACGGCCTGCTGAACGCCGCCGATCACAGCGTCGAATTCGTGGACTACAACGCCGACGGCGCGCTCGATCTGGCGGTGACGCGCGGTTATGGGCCGGTCGGCGGCCACCTCCTGTTCCGCAATGACCTGAGCGCCGAGGCCCGTGGACGTAGCCTCAGCGTTCTCGTTCTCGACGCCTCCGGCCGTGCTGTCGTACCGGGCGCTGAGGTCCGCCTGTTTGACCAAGCCGGCAAGATCGTCGCCTCACGTCAGGTCCCGACCGGTGGTGGTTACAACGCCCAGAGCGCCATTCCCGTCCATTTCGGCCTGAAAAGCGATCAGCCCGTGACGGTCGAGGTCACCTATATGAGCCCGACCGGCCCCAAGGTGCAGCGTGTCACGGATGTCGACCCCGGCGCCTATGTCGGTCAGTCGCTGCGCGTGGTTAGAGCCGACTGAGCCAGCAGATCAGGATCGATCTGGGCGGCCGTAAAGGACACCGGGGCGCGGGCCTCGGTGTCCACACCCAGCGAGAAGATGTCGGGGCGAGCATAATGCCCGGCGACGTCGAGATCATACTTGCCGCGGATGACGTCATCGAGATCGATCGTCGCTGACAGCACGCCCTCGCGACCCCGCAGCGGTCCGGCGATCACTTCGCCGAAGGGATCGACGATGACGCTGCCGCCCTTGATGAGTTCTGTAGTCGAGGGTTCATCCGCATAGGCGGCGTAGTCGTCTGGCGCATCGGCGCGGGTCATGTACTGGCAGGCGCTCAAGGTGAACATGCGGCCTTCGTAGGCGATGTGGCGCATGGACGACTGCCATATGTCGCGTTCATCGACGGTCGGGGCGCACCATACCTCGACCCCTTGCGCGTACATCGACTGTCGCAACATGGGCATGTAGTTTTCCCAGCAGATGGCTGCGCCGATCTTGCCCACGGAAGTGTTGATCACCGGAAGGGTCGAGCCGTCGCCCTGGCCCCAGACCAGGCGCTCGCTGGCGGTCGGCATCAGCTTGCGGTGCTTGCCCAGCAAGGCGCCGTCCGGCCCGAAGAAGAGCGCGGTGCAATAGAGCGTCGCGCCGTCCCGTTCGATGACCCCGACCATGAGGTTGGCCTTCATGCCCGCCGCGAAGCCGCCGATCCTGCGGCACTCGGGGCCGTCGACTTCGATCGCCGACCGCCAATAGCGAAGATAGTCCTCGCGGCCGGCCGGGGTCCGCGTACCGATCCGCGCCCCGAAGTCGAGCCCCTTTGGGTAGCCGCCGACATAGGCTTCAGGGAAGACAGCGAGTTCGACGCCTTCGGATTTGGCCGCCTCGCAATGGGCGGCCATCCGGTCGAGGGTCTTGGGCGTGTCGAACAGGCTGGTTCCGGCCTGGACGACGGCGACGTGGTGTTGGCGCATGGGGAAACTCCTGGACTTCGCGCCAGATTGATCCTTGATCCATTCATCGAGCAAACCGCATTTGCCGATGGAGATTATCGGTATGAACGATAACTGGCGCATCGATCTCAATCTCGCGACGATCTTTCTCGCCATCTGGGAAGAGCGCAGCGTATCGCGAGCGGCCTTGCGTCTGCATCTGAGTCAGTCAGCGGTCAGCGGCTCGCTCTCGCGCCTGCGTCAGGCCACGGCCGATCCTCTCTTCGTGCGGACGCGCGCGTCGATGGAGCCGACGCCTCGCGCGATCGAGATGGCTCCCGTGCTTGAAGCGGCGCTTGGTCAGATGAACGACGCCCTTGCGGGGCGGAAGGCTTTTGAACCCGACACGGCCGCGAGGTCGTTCACGATCGGCATGTCGGATGACTTCATGCTGGCCTGCGGGCCGTCGCTCGCCCGCACTGTTGTAGCCCGTGCGCCCCGCGCCTCGCTGATCTTCCGTCAGTGCAGCAGCCAAACCGTCGAGGAAATGCTCGAGGCGCGCCAGATCGATGTCGCCATGGTGGCGGGGCAGCGCGCCCACAGCAAGATCATGCATGAGGACATTGGAACATCCGACTATGCGTGCCTTGTCGATTCTGTTGCGATGGGCGAGGCTCTCCCTCTGTCGCTCGACGCCTATCTGCGTGTTCCACACGTCCTGGTGTCATATTCCGGAAGAACCGGCATCGTGGATCAGGCCTTGGCCGCTCTGGGACGGCAAAGGCGGGTCGTCGCAGCCCTGACGCAGTTTGCCGCGCTGCCGTCTTTTCTTTTGGGCTCGTCTGCGGTCGCAACACTTCCAAGGCACGCGGCGATAGCCCTATCAAAAGTGACGTCGCTGCACGCCATGCCCGCTCCGCTGCCGCTTGGCGGTTTTCATGTTTCCCTCGCGTGGCGTCGCGATGTGGAGGGCGATCCGGCCAATCAATGGATTCGGGCGCTGCTGCGCGATACTTGGCTAGAGTGTGAGGAAACCGGGAGCCGACGCGTAATCGTTGATCCCTTCACACGCGAAGGTTGACGCGATATCCCGACAGCGCGAGCCAGGCCGGGTTCGCAGCGTACATTTCTTCGATGCATGGCGCCGCCCGCGCAGCTACGTCATGAAGCTGATTGCCGGTGTGAGAAGGCGGCTGCTTGCCGACTTGGGCGCTGTGGGCTACCTCGACACAGAAATTCGCTGGAAAAAACTGAGTTACCTCAACGCGCAGCGTCAGATCGCTCCAGCCAGGCGACGGAGGGTCAGCGCCTTGGTCGATCGTTAAATGAATGGCGCTCAGTCTGGCGATGCGGGCGCCGCTACAAGAACCTTCTGTTGGGAAGCCGTCATAGGCGGTGGCGATGTCGCCATTGATCGCGAACGACCATCACCGTTCCAGCCTTCCCTCCTTGCAAGTCGCAGCTTGTCGCTCCACGCCTGGGCCGGACGACAAGCCAGCCGTTCGGCGTTGACGCCTCGGATGTAGGCGGATTGATCCGAGCGGAAGGGACGCAGCGCACGACGGCGCAGTCAGGTCGCCTGATCTTCAATCCACGGGCTGGCGCTCGGCGTCGTTGCCGTCAGAACGCTGGTGATTTCGGCTTCCTGGGCCGTCGGGTCGCAATCGACCTGGATGCATTACGTCACTTGCAATTACAGACTTATCCCTTTAGGCGTCACTGCATAGTCCGCTTCTGAGGGAGGTGATGTCGGTGCAAGAAGTCGTTCGGATGCCGAGCGAGAGGTGCTTGTATGCAGTGCAGGCGAACTCGACGATCGCACAGGTCGCGATCCTGGCCGGCGTCACCTTCAGGGCCCTGCGCTACTATGAAGAGGTGGGCCTGCTGTCGCCGACGCGCGACCGGTCGGGCACGAGGCTGTTTGACCGACGGCAGTCCGACAAGGCGCTGATGATCGCCAGGCTGCGGCGCATGGATCTGTCGCTGGCCGACATTCGCTGGTTCCTCGATGTCGAGACGACCGACGAGGGGCGCAGGCGGTTTCTGGACCGCGCCCTCAATGAACAGCTGACGCGGTTGCGCGGCAAATACGCCGAAGTTCAATCGATGGTGGACCAGTTGGCCTCGGCCGATCTCGTGTCCCTGTCCGCCGCCTGACGGACGAAAATCACCCGCCGCCCATCCCGTTCGCCTTTGTAGTTTCGAGAGACGCCATGCTTCAGAATCGCCATGTCCTCATCACCGGCGCCTCGTCGGGAATAGGCGAACATCTGGCGCGATCGGCCGCAGCGGCCGGCGCCCGGGTGACCTTGGCCGCCCGGCGGCTGGATCGCCTTGCGGCCCTTTCCGAAGACCTGGTCGCGGGCGGCGGCGAAGCCTGCGCCGTGGCGATGGACACCGCCGATGAGGCCTCGGTCGTCGCGGCCTTTGCCCTGGCCGAAAGCCGCTTCGGCCCCATCGACACCGTCTACGCCAACGCCGGGATCAGCGTCGGCGGCTTCTCTCTGGACATGGACGTCGCGGATTTCGATAGCATCTTCGCGGTCAATGTGCGGGGCGCCTTCCTGACGGCCCGGCAAGCGGCTCGGTCGATGATCGCGGCAGGCTCGGCAGAGCGCGAGCATGGGCGGATCGTGCTGGTGGCCTCGGTCGGGGCGCAGATCACCCTGGCGGGGCTGACCGCCTACTGCGCCTCCAAGGCCGCCGTGGTCGCGCTGGGCCGCAACCTGGCGCGCGAGTGGGCGCGCGACGGGATCAACGTCAACGTCGTCTGCCCCGGCTATGTCGAGACCGAGATGACGCAGGACTGGTTCGCCAGCCCGGCCGGCGAGCGCCAGCGGCAGAGGTTCGTGCGCAAACGGCTGATGGCCGAGGGCGGGCTGGACCCGATGTTCCTGCTGCTGGGGTCGGACGCGGCGCGCGCCATGACCGGCGGCGTTCATGTCGTCGACGACGGCCAATCGCTGAGCTGAGGAGAGCACCATGTCATATCCAGATCGGGCCGCCGCCATCGCCGAACGGGTCGAGCGCTTCGTGCGCGAGGTCGTGGTGCCCTATGAGGCCGATCCTCGCCTGGGATCGCATGGTCCCTCCGATGAACTGGTCGCCGAGATGCGCGGCCTGGCGCGGGCGCATGGCGTGCTGACGCCGCATATCACCGACGAGGGCCATCTTAGCCACCGCGAGACGGCCCTGGTGCTTCAGGCGGCGGGCCTGTCGCCGATTGGCCCGGTCGCCGTCAACGTCGCCGCCCCGGACGAGGGCAATATGCACCTGCTGGGCAAGGTGGCGACCGAGGCGCAGAAGGCGCGCTTCCTGCAGCCGCTGATCGAGGGCGTGGCGCGTTCGGCCTTCTTCATGACTGAGCCTGCGGCCGATCAGGGCGCGGGCTCGGACCCGTCGATGCTGAAGACAGTGGCCCGGCCCGACGGCGACGACTGGATCATCGACGGTCGCAAGGCCTTCATCACCGGGGTGGTGGGGGCGTCGGTCGGCCTGGTCATGGCACGGACGGAGGCGGGGGCGACCCTGTTCCTGATCGACCTGCCGGACCCGGCGGTTCGCATCGAGCGGGTGCTGGACACCATCGACAGCGCCCTGCCGGGCGGGCATTCGATCGTCAGCCTGGAGGGGCTGCGCGTGCCCGGGTCTCAGGTGTTGGGCGAGGTCGGCGAGGGCTTCCGTTATGCCCAGGTGCGCTTGGCGCCCGCGCGTCTGACCCACTGCATGCGCTGGTACGGCGCGGCGCGACGGGCGCACGAGATCGCCACCGACTATGCGATGCGGCGTCAGGCCTTCGGCAAGTCGCTGATCGAGCACGAGGGCGTCGGCTTCATGCTGGCCGAGAACAAGATCGCGCTGAAGCAGGCCGAACTGATGATCGACTGGTGCGCCGGCGTGCTCGACGAAGGGCGCGGCGGCACGACGGAGTCGTCGATGACCAAGGTCGCCGTCTCGGAAGGCCTCTATGGCGTGGCGGACCGCTGCGTCCAGATCATGGGCGGGACGGGCGTCAGCCGCGACACCGTAGTCGAACAGGTGTTCCGCGAGATCCGCGCCTTCCGCATCTATGACGGCCCGACCGAGGTCCACAAATGGTCGCTGGCCCGAAAGATCGCGCGTGATTTCGGCAGGGCGGCATGAGCGCCGCGTCTGCGGCCGCGGGCGAAGTTCGCGTCGGATTTGAACTGGACGCCGCTCGGCTCGAGGCCTGGTGTCGCGCCGAGGTCGCCGGCTTCGAGGGGCCGCTGAGCATCGGACAGTTCAAGGGCGGGCAGTCGAACCCGACCTATCTGCTGTCCACGCCGTCGCGCGACTATGTGCTGCGCCGCAAGCCGCCCGGGCAACTGCTGAAGGGCGCTCATGACGTCCTGCGCGAAGCGCGGGTTCTGAAGGCTCTGGGTCAGGTCGATTTCGCCGTGCCCGAGGTGATGGGCGTCTGCGAGGACGAGAGCGTCACTGGCAGCGTCTTCTATCTGATGAGCAAGGTTGAGGGCCGGATCCTGTGGGATGTGACGCTGGAGGACCTGCCGCGCGACGAGCGCGCCGCGACCTTCGACGCCATGAACGCCACCTTGGCGCGCCTGCACAGCATCGATCCCGCCAGCATCGGTCTGGAAGACTATGGACGGCCGAGCGGCTTTGTTCAGCGCCAGATCACGCGCTGGTCGGGCCAGTATCTGTCGGACGAGGACGCCGGGCGCGACGCCAATATGGACCGGGTCATCGCCTGGCTGGAGACCCATGCGCCGACTAGCGAGGAGGTCGCCATCGCCCACGGGGACTTCCGCATCGACAACCTGATCTTTGATCCGGTGAAGGCCGAGGTCGCCGCCGTGATCGACTGGGAGCTGTCGACGCTGGGGCATCCGTTGGCGGACTTCGCCTATCACCTGATGATGTATCGGATGCCGCGCCATCTTGGCGGGCTGGCGGGGGTCGACCTAGAGGCGCAGGGCCTGCCGAGCGAGGCGGCCTATGTTGAGGCCTACTGCCGCCGCACCGGACGGGCGGGCATCCCCGACATCGACGCCTATGTCGTGTTCAACATGTTCCGCTTCGCCGCCATCATTCACGGCATCCGGGGCCGGGTCCTGAGAGGGACAGCGGTCTCGCCGGAGGCGCGGACCCGCGCCGAACAGTTCCCCGAGCTGGCCGCGCTCGCCTGGAAACAGGCAGAGCGGGCCAAGGGTTAGGCAGGATTAGGCCGCGTCCAGCAGTCGGGCGCGGTCCTTTTCCAGATAGGCCACGATGTCGGCTGGGGTGCTGCGCGTCTGGCGCGTGTGCGGATAGGCGTGGGCCGTGCGCGGCTTACGGTCGAACCAAATCTGGTCGATGACCTCGCCGGGACGGGTCGCCGCCAGCCAGTCGATGGTGTCGGCGCCCTCGCGTTCGTTGCGCAGGACGGCCGCCAGGATTTTGCGGAACTTGGGCAGGGAGGTCTTCACGCCCGCCGTGTCGGCCCAGCCCGGATGGACGGCGTAGGTCTTGATCGCCGAACTGGCGAAGGCCGCGCGCCACTGCTCGGTCAGGGCGATCTGCGCCCGCTTGTGCGCGGCGTAGGCGGCGAAACCGTTGAAGCGTTCCTCGGCGATGTTCAGCATCGGCTTGTTCAGCGGCACATTGTAGAGCCCGCCGGACACGACGTTGATGATGGCGCCGCAGCGGGCCAGGCGGCCGGTCTCGAACAGACGCTGGGTCAGGATGTAGTGGCCCAGCAGATTGGTGGCGTAGGATGTTTCGAGTCCCTCAGGCGTGGCCTCGAAGCTGCGCATCAGCAGGCCGACGTTGTTTACGAGGACGTCGAACTTGATCGCGGCCAGTTCCGGCCGATCGACCAGGGCCGAGACCGCCGCCATCGACGACAGGTCGCAGATGACGGGTTCGATCCGGCCGGGGCTGCGGGCCGCCTCGGCCTTGAGCGCGTCCAGCGCCTTGGTGTTGCGGCCCACGGCATAGACGACGGCGCCCTTGGCCATGGCGGCGACGGCGGCGGCGCGTCCCAGACCGCCGGTCGCGCCGGTGATCAGCCAGGTCTGGCCGGCATAGTCGGCCCTGACCGGGCGGAAGGGCAGGCCGCGCGCGACGTAGCCGATGCGGGTGAAGGACGGCGCGAACCGGGCGTAGAAGTTCACCGATTTGATCAGCGCCTGGATCGGCGATAGCTCGGCCATGGATTGTCTCTCCCGAAATTTCCGCCAGCGAGCCCGTTTCGGAGGACGACGAACGGCGTCTCTGACGGGGCGCTGCAAACGACTTGCGTTTCTGGACTAAATCGACAACGGTTCGTGAATACAAGTGACAATTTGAGGCTGTCGCCACCATGGCCAAACCGATCAGAGTCATTCAGTGGGCCACCGGGTCGATGGGGCGCGCCTGCCTGAAGGCCGTGCTGGATCGGCCGGAGTTCGAGCTGGTGGGCTTGCGCGTCTATGGTGAGGCCAAGGTCGGCCGGGACGCCGGGGACATCGTGCGTCGTCCTCCTACCGGCGTCCTGGCGACCCAGGACATCGAACAGATCCTGGCGACGCCGGCGGATGTGGTGCTGCATTGTCCGATGTTGTCGGCGCCCTATGAGGGGCATGACGCCGACGTATGCCGGCTGCTGGAATCCGGCAAGAACGTCATCTCGATCAATAATTACTTTGAGCCCTACGCGCTGGGTCCGGACTATGCCGAGCGGCTGCAGGCCAGCGCCATCAAGGGCGGGGCGACCCTGGCCGGGACTGGGGTCAATCCGGGCTGGGCGGCCGAGCGGATGGCGACCAACGCCGCGTCTCTCTGCCTGTCGCACACCAATATCACCACCCGGGAGATCATCGACTGCACGGGGATTCCCAACGCCCGCTATGTGTTCGAGGCCCTGGGCTTCGGCGCCGCGCCCGCCGATCTGGACCTGGTCGGCGGCGATCTGGCGCGCACCTTCACCGCCATGTTCAGCCAGGCCGTCGCCGGGCTGGCGGCGCGTATCGGCCTGACGCTGGACGGGTTCGAGCCGGACCACGCCGTGACGCCGGCGGGGCGCGACCTGCCGGTCAGCGCCGGCGTCATACCGGCGGGCGGCGTGGCGGCGACGACCTGGCGGGTGCATGGCCTGGTCGACGGGGGGCGGCGCCTCACCCACGAGGTCAACTGGATCATGGACCCGTCCGAGCCGGCCTTCGCCGGCAAGCCGCACTGGGAGATCGTCATCGACGGCGTGCCCGGCCTGCGCCTGTCCATGGACCTGATCGACACCGCCGCAAACGGCGTGAAGACCAAACCCGAGCAGTTCGCCGTGGCGGCCATGGTCATGCAGGCCATCCCGCGCGTGGTCGCGGCGCCGCCCGGCCTGCTGCGTCTGTGACGCTCCGATGGGGGCTTGCCTGCCCCCGTCAGTCATGTAGCTTTCGTTTCAAGACTAAATATCACGGAGGATTTCGCCTTGGCCGTCCCTGATCCTGTCCATGACCCCCGGGCCCGTGACCCCGAACTGCAGGCCCTGCTCGACAAGAAGGCGATCGAGGAGGTGCTGGTTCTCTATCTGCGCGGCTGCGACCGGGCGGACATTTCCCTGGTGGAGCGCGCCTATCATCCTGACGGCTGGGAGGATCACGGCGGCACCTTCAACGGCCCGGCCTCGGAATGGGTGGACCTGGTCCGCGAGCGCCTGCCCAAGATGGGGCTGATCAATCATCTGATGACGAACCTGATGATCGAGCTGGATGGCGATAAGGCCACGGCCGAAGCCTATATCCTGACCGCGTCGCGGCTGAGGGTGAAGGGCGAATGGTTCGACACCCGCACCCTGGCCCGCACCGTGGACCAGTTCGAAAAGCGCGACGGCGCCTGGAAGATCGCCCGCCGCACCATGGCCTGGGAATGGAACGAAGAGCACGCGCTGACCGAGACCTGGGCGCGCGGCGTCATCGCGCCTGACCCGTCGGTTCTGACGCGCGGCGGCAAGATGCCCAACGACATCCTGTACGCGGCTTGAGATCGACCATGGACATCAAGGACTGCGTCGCCATCGTCACCGGCGCCAATCGGGGCATAGGCGAGGCCTTCGTCAGGGTGTTGATCAACGAGGGCGCGGCCCGGGTCTATGCCGGCGCTCGCGACGCCGCGACCGCCGCGCATCTGGAGGCCGAGTTTCCGGGCCGGGTCGTCGCGGTGACGCTGGACGTCTCCAAGCCGGATCAGATCGAGGCCGCGGCCGTGCGCTGTCCCGATGTGTCGGTGGTGGTGAACAACGCCGGGGCCTTCACCAATCGCCTGCTGATCGGCGCCGACGACCTGTCGGGCGCGCGCGAGGAGATGGAGGTCAACTATTTCGGCCCCGTCGCCATGGCCCGCGCCTTTGCCCCGGTGCTGAAGGCCAACGGCGGGGGCGCGATCCTGAATGTCCTGTCGGTCGGCGGCATGGTCGCGGCGCCGAACATGGGCGGCTACAGCCCGTCGAAATTCGCCATGCGGGCGGCCGGGTCCTGCATCCGCGCCGAACTGGCCGAGCAGGGGACGACGGTGACCTCGCTGATCGTCGGCTCGGTCGACACCCGGATGGCCTCCCATGTCCAGGGCGCCAAGGAGGCGCCGGAAGACGTCGCGCGCGCCGCCATGCGCGGCATCACGCGCGGGACCGACGAGATCGACACCGACCGTTTCGCCGTCGAGAGCCGCGCCGCCCTGGCGCGCGATCCCAAGGGTCTGGAGCGGCAGATGGCCAAGATGTTGCACGTCAAAACCATATCGACCGGCCGCTAGGTCCGGCGAAACGCGGGGGAGGAAACCATGCCTTTGCTTCAAGAGATATTGCCGATCCTGGCGATCAATCTGGCGATCTGTTTCGCCTCCTTCGTCATCCTGTGGCGCGTCGGCTGCGCCATCCGGGATGTCAGCTTTGTCGACGCCTGGTGGGCGCTGGGCCTGGCCCTGATGGGGGTGACGACCTTCTTCATGGCGGATGGGTTCGAGACGCGCCAACTGCTGCTGACCGGACTGTCGCTGGTCTGGGGGCTGAGGCTCGGCCTCTACATCCTGTGGCGCTGGCGCAAGCATGGCCCGGATCGTCGCTATGTGAAGATGCTGAGCCGCGCCGAGGAGACCAAGGGCTGGAGCTATTCCAAGGCGGCGTGGCGCATGGTCTTCATGTTCCAGGCGCCGATCCTGTGGATCGTCAGCCTGCCGGTGCAACTGGGGCAGATGTCGAGCGCGCCGGCGGTCATAGGCGTGATCGGCATGGTTGGGGCAGGGCTGGCGGCGTTCGGCATCCTGTTCGAGAGCCTGGCTGATTTCCAGCTGGTCCGTTTCAAGGCCAACCCCGCCAACGAGGGCAAGGTGTTTTCATCCGGCCTGTGGCGCTACACGCGCCATCCCAACTATTTCGGCGACCTGTGCGTCTGGTTCGGCCTGTGGCTGATCGCGGCCGAGACCTCGCTGGGGCTGGCGGCCATCTTCGGTCCTCTGCTGCTGCTGACCATGTTCCTGCGCTACAGCGGCGGGCCGTCCTATGAGAAGCGGCTGACCTATCAGCGGCCGGGCTATGCCGATTACATTGCCCGGACCAGCGCCTTGGTGCCGTGGCCGCCCAAGCGTCTCGGCGCCTAGTCGGAGGAGCCCGCGTGCGCAAACCCGATCGCCCCCGAAGCCTGCTGGCCCCCGGCGAGGCGACGCCCTCGCCCCGGGCAGTCGGCGTGCTGTTGAACATCCACGCCGAGCGGCAACCGGATGCGCCGGCCCTGACCTTTGAGGGCGTCACCCTGACCCGGCGACAGTTGGCGTCGCGGGTCAACCGTCGGGCGCGGACCCTGGCGGCGGCGGGGGTGGTCGAGGGGGATTTCGTCGCCATCGCCCTGCCCAACGGCCCGGCCTTTCTGGAACTGGCCTTTGCGGCCTGGGCCCTGGGCGCGACCCCGGCGCCCCTGTCTCATCGCCTGCCCGGCATCGAGCTGTCGGCGATTCTCGACCTGCTGCAGCCCCGCCTGATCGTGATCGAGGACGCGACGCGGGCGGGCGTCTGGCCGCGCCTGTCGGAGGCCGAAACCCATGACGCCGACGCCGACGACAGCGCCTTACCGGAGATCGTGTCCAAGCACCTGAAGGCCATCGCCAGCGGCGGCAGCACCGGGCGTCCCAAGGTCATCGTGGACATGGCCCCGGCCGTGGCCGATCCCGACATGACCCTGCTGGGGATGTTGCCCGGTGATGTGCTGCTGAACCCCGGCCCGCTCTATCATGCGGCGCCGTTCGGGATTACGGCCCTGGCCATGGGCTGGGGCCTGCATGTTGTCATCATGCCGCGCTTTGATCCCGTCGAGACCCTGAGGCTGGCCGAGCAACACCGGGTCAACTGGCTGTACCAGGTGCCGACCATGATGCACCGCATCTGGACCCTGCCGGACGAGGTGCGCGACAGCTTCGACCTGTCGTCCCTGGACGCGGTCATGCACATCGCCGCGCCGTGTCCGCCTTGGCTGAAGAAGAACTGGATCGACTGGCTGGGGGCCGAGACGGTGTGGGAGATCTACACCGGCACCGAAGCCCTGGGCGGCACCTCGATCAACGGCGTGGATTGGCTGGAGCGTCCGGGCTCGGTCGGGCGCGTCCTGCCCGGCTATGAGCTGAAGGTGCTGGACGAGGCGGGCACCCCGTGCGCGCCGGGCGAGATCGGCGAGGTCTATTTCCTGCCAGCGCGCGGGCAGGGCGCGACCTATCGCTATCTGGGGGCCGAGCCCAAGGCTCAGGGCAGCTTCGAGACCTTGGGCGACATGGGGCATCTGGACGCCGACGGCTATCTGTTCCTGGCCGACCGGCGGGTCGATCTGATCCTGTCAGGCGGGGCCAACATCTATCCGGCCGAGGTCGAGGCGGCGATCGACGCCTTCCCCGGGGTCTTGTGCAGCGTGGTGATCGGTCTGCCGGACGCGGACCTGGGTCAGCGCGTCCACGCCATCATCGAGACGGCGACCGTGCTGGATGAGGCGGCGCTGCGCGCCTTCCTGGCCGAGCGCATCGCATCCTACAAGCTGCCGCGCGGTTTCGAGATCACCAGCGAGCGGCTGCGCGACGACGCGGGCAAGGTCCGCAGGGGAGCCTTGCTCGCGGCGCGCGTAGTTTAGGCGGCGGCGGGGTCTTTCATCTGGAAGTAGTCGCGCCAGGCGACGACCTTGCCGTCCTTGAACTCGATGACGCCCATATAGGGGTGGGCCACCTTGACCCCGGCGGCGTTGACGTATTCCTCGATACCCTCGGTCATCAGGATGTCGCCGTTCTCGGCCCAGTTCACCAGGGTCCACTGGGTCTCGGTGTGATTGGCCCAGTATTTGGTGATGAATTTCTCGACCCAGTCGCGACCGATCAGCGGGCGCGAGCCGACATGGTAGTGGTACTCCACATCGGGGGCGAAGGCGCTGACGAAGGCGGCCTGATCGCGGGCCGCCGAGGCGACCATAAGCTGGCGCAGAAGTTCAATCGGACGGCTCATGCGGACGCTCCGGTCCACGACTTCGACGGCTTAGTTTGCTGACCCATGGCGCATCCTCCAATCATGATGATTGATCGACGCTAGGATCAAAAGTCCACGTATGCAAGCAATGTCAGGGGCCGTTTGAACCGTCAGGCGGCGGCGCGGCCCTTGCCCACCTTGAGGGCGACATTGTCCATCGTCAGCGGACCGTGACAGACGCTGCACGCCACCTTGATGTCGAGCGCCGCGCCGCAGTTGTGCGTGATCTGCACCGGGGCACCGGCCTTGTCCTTCAGCCAGGTATCGGCCCAGGTCATCATGGTCAGGGCGTTCGGATAGAGGTCCATGCCCTTCTTGGTCAGGCGGTACTCGTAGCGCGGCGGCGTGATCTCATAGAGGCGGCGCTCGAAGATGCCCGAGGCCTCCAGAGTCCGCAGCCGGTCGGTCAGGATGTTGGAGGCGATGCCCAGCATCTCCTGCATTTCGTCGAAGCGGTGGACCCCGAAATACTGGACGCTGACGACCAGCGAGGTCCAGCGATCGCCCAGCAGATCGACCAGTTCAAAGGCCGGCGCCTCGTCCGTCGGCTGGCGTTTGCGGTGCATCCGCTGAACCGGCAGGGCCTCCATGCCCTGGCCGGGACCGGCGCTGTAGGTGCAGGTGTGCAGCGTCAGCGGTTCGCCGCAATGACCGCAGCGTGTCTCGGGCAGCATGGCCTTGCCGCAGTCCTCGTGCATGAAGACGGTCGGGGTACGGACGCCGCCGACGCCCCAACGCACGCCCCAACCCCACATCAGGATCATCATGTCGAACAGGGCCAGACCTTGCGGGGTCAGATGATAGACCATCCGGGCCCCGCCCTCGCGCTGGGGGCGTTTTTCTAGGATGTTGTGGCGCTCCAGCGCCTGGAGGCGGCTGGACAGGGTGCTGCGCGCGCCGCCCAGCCGCTCGTGGAACTCCTCGAACCGCGTGGCGCCCAGGAAGGCTTCCTGTACGACCAGCAGGCTCCAGCGGTCGCCCAAAGCATTGAGCGCTCGGTTGACTGAGCTTTTGGGGACCATTTTGGTCTTGGTCGTGGCGCGAGACGTCATGACTGTGTTCTGGCGGTTCAATGACGGTCGTTCAACCCATCGAAAGCTTTTGACGACGGACTTGCAGGCCCGCCGTTTCGCGGTCGAAGGTCTGATCGGTGACGCCTTCGGCCCTCAGGGCGACCTTCTGGATCTTGTTGGTCGGGGTTTTCGGCAGTTCAAGCTCGACCCGAACGTAGCGCGGCACCATGAAATGGGTCATGCGCGGCAGCAGGTATTCGATCAGTTCCTTGGGGTCGATGACCGCGCCGGCGACCGGGGCGACGGCGATCATCACCTCCTGTTCGCCGCCGGGCAGGTCGACGCCGTAGGCGGCGGCTTCGCGGACATGGGGGTGGCCGCAGACCTCGATCTCGATTTCGAGCGAGGACATGTTTTCACCGCGTCGGCGGATAGCGTCCTTCTTGCGGTCGACGAAGAAGAAGCAGCCCTCTTCATCGCGTTTGACCAGATCGCCGGTGTGGAACCAGCCATTGCGCCAGGCCGCGGCCGTGGCTTCGGGATCGCCCAGATAGCCCTTGGTGATGGTCCACGGATTGGCCGACCGGATGACCAGTTCGCCGGGTTCGCCGTGGGGAACCTCCATGTCGTTGGCGTCGACGACGCGGCAGTCCATGCCGACGCGCATCCGGCCGCAGCTGCGCATGACGCGTTCGTTCACCGCGCTGATCAGCGGGGCCGAGACCTCGGTCATGTTGAAGCCGGTGACGTAGTCAAAGCCGTACCGTTCGGCGAGGGCGGCGGTCTCTTCGGTGACAGGCGACAGGGTGACCATGCGCAGCGGGTTGTCGCGGTCGTCGGCGCGCGGCGGTTCCTTCATCAGGAAGGAGGTCAGGGCGCCGATCAGGCCGCTGCACACGGTGGACTCGGTCTCGCGCACGATGTCCCAGAAGCGGCGGGTGTCGAAGGCCTCGAACAGGGCCACCGAGCCACCGCAGGCCACGGCGGCGGTAATGGCCGAGATGCCGCCGACATGGAACATGGGCAGATTGACCAGCATCCGGTCGTCGCCGTGCATATAGCCATAGGTGACGCGCCCGGTGGTCCACTCCTGCACATAGGAGGTGAGCACCGCCTTGGACGGCCCGGTGGTGCCCGAGGTGAAGATGATCACCGGCGTGTCCCAGGGGTGGCTCTCGACCGGGCTATAGGCGGCGGCGTCCCCCGCCAGGGCCGAGGCCTGTTCGACGGCGACGCCCAGGTCGAGGTTCGACGCCGCAGGCCCGGTCAGGATCAGCCGTTCGACCGCGCCGAGCGACAAGCCTTCCAGGCGTTCGACCAGGTCCGGGTGGATGATCAGGGTCGTGGCCCCGGTCTTGCGGATGGCGTGCTCCAGCAGCTTGCCGCGGAAGCTGGTGTTGATCGGGGCCAGGGCCGCCCCGGCGTAGTTGGCGCCGAACCAGGCGCGCAGCAGAGCCGGCGAATTGGGCGCCCAGGCGGCGACGATGTCGCCGTGGCGGACGCCGCGCGCCTGAAGCGCGGCGGCGGTCTCAAGCGATTTCTGACGGGTTTCGGCCCAGGTCCAGGTCTCGCCGGTCTCGAAGCGGATGAACAGCTTGTCCGGGGTTTCGGCGGCGTAGCGATCCACCAGATTGGCGATCACGCACTGGTCAGCCGTGGGCAGGGTCGGGTCGAACCAGCTGAGCTCAAGACCGGGTGAGGTGTTCATCAGGCTTCCTCCAGCGCCGTCCCTCGCAGGGGGCGGAGCGATGAGCGTATTCCACTGACCGGCAGTCAAGCACGGTTATTAGTCTTATTACAAAAGCTATTTGATCGCCGCCGTCCCGTGCAGGGCGGCGGCAGGCGACCCTCAGGGTGTGGCCCCGCTAACAGTCGGCTCGACCGTCGCGGAACCGCGCCCTTTCGGGGAGACTCTTTGGATCAGAAGCCCATCTGCTTGGCGGCCAGGTCGCGAAGGATTTCCTCGGAGCCGCCGCCGATGACGAAGATGCGGGCCTCGCGATAGATGCGCTCGACGCGGTTGCCGCCGGTATAGGCGCGGCCGCCCAGCACCTGCAGGCTTTCGCGGGCGCAATGCTCCAGCGTGGTCGTAGCCTGGACCTTCATCAGGGCCAGATCGGCGACCGGAGACTCGCCCTGGCTGAAGCGCCAGACCAGCTGGTCGAGGAAGGCGTAGGACACCTTGAGGCGCTGGATCATGTCGACGATCTTGTGCCGCATGACCTGATGGTCGATCAGCCGCTTGCCGAAGGTCTGGCGCTCGCGAGCGAAGGCGACGGCCTCGGCGATGCTGGTGCGGGCCATGGCCAGGGTGGCGGCGATGCCGCTGAAGCGTTCGATGTTGAACTGGTTGGCCAGGCCGGCGAAGCCCCGGTTCTCGACCCCGATCAGATTGCCGACCGGCACCTCGACATTGTCGAACTTCAGCCAGCCGTTGTTGCGGTTGTACCATTCCAGACCCGGCACCGAGCCGCGCGTGACGCGGGGATGGTCGGTCTCGATGAGCAGCAGCGACAGGCCGCCGATGCCGGGGCCGCCGGTGCGCACTGCGGTCAGCAGGAAGTCCGCCTTCATGGCGCCCGAGATCAGGGTCTTGCCGCCGTTGACGATGAAGTGATCGCCCCGGCGCTCGGCGGTGGTGACGAAGCCCGAGACATCCGAGCCGCCGCCGGGCTCGGTGACCGCAAACGAGATTTTCTTGTCGCCGGCTAGGACCGGACGGGCGACGCGGTCGAGCATTTCCGGCGCGCCGCCGTTGATGATCGGGGGCAGGGCGATCCACGGCGTGGCCAGGTCGGCGAAGACCACGCCGGAGCCCATGCGGAAGAACTCTTCGGCGAAGATGATGCGGTGGTAGAGGCTGATGTCCTCGCCCGTGCCGCCCAGGTCCTCACGGAAGCCCATGCCCAGGACGCCGTCCTTGGCGGCCTGTTTGTAGAGGGTGTCGGGAAAGTCCGACGCTGCGTCCCAGGCGTCCAGATGCGGCGCGACGTGGCCGTCGATAAAGGCGCGCAGATGGGCGCGCCACTGGTCGTGCTCGGCCGTCATGAAGGGGCTGGGCGGGCGCAATCCGTCGAAATCGAGAGCGGGCGAGCTCGGGCTGGACATGGGCGTTCCTCCTGCAGTCCGCCGTTTTCGGCGTGACTTTCGAATTGATACTAAAAGGTCTCGCCAACGGCTGCAACGATGGTATTCATAGGCAACCCACTGTGGCTGCGGCCACCAAGCGTCAGGAGAATCTCATGGGTCTCGAACGCACCGGCGCCGCGCGCGCTGATCTTTTGACCGACGCCGGTCCGACCGAGTTCAAGGTCACGCTGCAACCCACCGACCACCCCTATATGACCGGCGCCTGGACGCCGCAGCATACCGAACATACGGCCGAGGACATGGTCGTGATCGGCCAAATTCCGACCGACATCGACGGCGTCTATGTGCGCAACACCGAAAACCCGATCCAGCAACCGCTCGGCCGCTATCACCCGTTCGACGGCGACGGCATGATCCACGCTATCAGCTTCGCGGACGGCAAGGCCGCCTATCGCAACCGCTTTGTCCGCACCAAGGGCTTCGTCGCCGAACAGGCGGCGGGGCGCGCCCTGTGGGCCGGTCTGGCCGAGCATCCGTCGTTGTCGGAACAGCCGGGCTGGGGCGCGCATGGCGGGCTGAAGGATTCCTCCTCGACCGACGTCATCATTCACGCGGGCGCCATCCTCTCGACCTTCTATCAATGCGGCGAAGCCTATCGCCTGGACCCCTATACGCTGGCGCCGCTGGGGACCGACGCCTGGTGTCCGCCGCAGGGAATCTCGGCCCACCCCAAGGTCGATGAGAAGACCGGCGAGCTGCTGTTCTTCAACTATTCCAAGACCGCGCCCTACATGCACTACGGCGTCGTCGGGGCGGACAATCAACTGAAGCATCTGACGCCTGTGCCTCTGCCCGGGCCGCGTCTGCCGCACGACATGGCGTTCACGACAAACTATTCGATCCTCAACGACCTGCCGCTGTTCTGGGAGCAGCACCTGCTGCCCAAGGGCTATCACGTCGCCCGTTTCCATCCCGAGATGAAGTCGCGCTTCGGCATCATCCCGCGCTTTGGCGGGGCCGAGGACGTCCAGTGGTTCGAAGGCGACGCCACCTATGTCCTGCATTTCCTCAACGCTTGGGAAGACGGCGACGAGATCGTCATGGACGGCTATTTCCAGGACAATCCGGTGCCGGAAACCAGCCCCGACGCCTGGCCCGCCTATGAGCGGATCATGACCTTCCTGGACCAGAACATGCTGCAGCCCAAGCTGCACCGCTGGCGCTTCAACCTGAAGACCGGGGCGACGACCGAGACCCGCCTGGACGACCGGGTGCTGGAGTTCGGCGTCATCAACAACCAGTTCGCCGGCGTGAAATACAAGTACGCCTACAGCGCCGTGTCCAAGCCGGGCTGGTTCCTGTTCACCGGTCTGGTCAAGCACGACATGGATACGGGCGAGAGCCAGGCCATCGACTTCGGCCCCGAACGTTATGGCTCCGAGCCGGGCTTTGCGCCCCGCGTCGGCGCGACCGAGGAGGACGACGGCTACCTGATCACCTTAATCACCGACATGATCGAGGACCGCTCGGAATGCGTCATCTATGACGCGCGCAAGCTGGCAGACGGCCCCGTGGCCCGCATCATCCTGCCCGCGCGGATCTCGAGCGGCACCCATGCCACCTGGTCGCAAGGGTCGACCATCCGCGCCGCCCAGGCCTTTAAGCCTTCAACCCAGGGGAACTGAGCCATGACCTATATTCTCGGCGGCTGGCAGTCGGACTTCTCGAAGAACTGGGCCCGCGAAGGCATGGAGATGGCCGATGGCTTCTCTCAGGCCCTGGGCGAGGGTCTGGCGTCGGTCGATCTGACGCCCAAGGACATCGACGTCGGCCATGTCGGCAACTTCGTCGGCGACCTGTTCGCCGGACAGGGCCTGCTGGGCGGCTTCTTCGCCATGAGCCACGACGATTTCGACGGCCTGCCGACCTCACGGCACGAGGCGGCCTGCGCCTCGGGCAGCATCGCCCTGCTGGCGGCCTGCGCCGACATCGAATCCGGCCGTTACGGCACGGCGGCGGTGCTGGGGCTGGAGCTGATGCGCAATGTGCCCGGCGTCACGGCGGCGCAGCATCTGGGCGCTGCGGCCTGGAACGGCCACGAATACGCCGACGCCACCTATGTCTGGCCGCGCGCCTTCTCCGATCTGACCGACGAATATGATCGCCGCTACGGCATCGACGAGCGCCATCTGCGGCGCATTTCGGAGATCAATTTCGCCAACGCCAAGACCAATCCCAACGCCCAGACGCGGGGCTGGGGCTTCAACAATCTGAGCTTCAGCGACGACGACGAGGCCAATCCGGTGATCGAGGGCCGCACGCGCAAATCCGACTGCGGTCAGGTGACGGACGGCTCGGCCATGGTGGTTCTGGCCTCGGCCGAACGCGCGGCCGAGTATGCCAAGAAGCGCGGCATCCCGCTTGAAAGCCTGCCGCGCATCAAGGGCTGGGGCCATCGGTCCTCGCCGATCAGCTACGCCAAGAAGATCGCCGCCAGCGAGGGCCAGGACTACGTCTTCCCGCAGGTCCGTCGCGCCATCGAGGAAGCCCGCGCGCGCGCCGGGGTGCCGCTGGAACAGATCGATCTGGTCGAGACCCACGACTGCTTCTCGATGACCGAATACATGGCCATCGATCACCTGGGCCTGACCGCGCCCGGCGAGAGCTGGAAGGCCATCGAGGCGGGCGATATCGAGATGGGCGGCAAGCTGCCGATCAATCCGTCCGGCGGTCTGATCGGTTGCGGTCACCCGGTCGGCGCGACCGGCGTGCGCATGGCGCTGGACGCCTTCAAGCAGACGACGGGTCAGGCCGACGACAATCAGGTCGAGGGCGCCAAGAACGTGCAGACGCTGAACATCGGCGGATCGACCACCACGACCGTCAGTCTGCTGATCGGGGTCTGATCCCCTTTTAGCGAACGCGCCTGTATCGACCTCCCCTCGCATGACGCCGGGGGAGGTCGAACCTTGTCAGGGGCGCGGGTCGGTCGCCATCAGATGATCGGCGATGGCCGCATAGGCGGGCAGGGAGGTCGGATCGAGCAGGGCGTTGCTGGCCAGCGGGCTCGAGGCGAAGCGGACGATGATCGTCTCGGCCTTGGGATCGACGTAGCAGGCCTGGCCATAGACGCCGCGCGCCATATAGGCCCCGTGAACATTGTGCGAGACCCACCACTGATTATGGTAGCTCCAGCCCGGCAGGGTCTTGTAGCCGGCGCTGACGAAGGCCTCGGGGCTGCCGCCGTTTGCGATGTCCGCGACCACGGCGGCGGGCACGATCTGCCGGCCGTTGAAGGCCCCCTGATTGCGCATCATTTCGCAGAACCGGCCGAGGTCGCGCAGCTGTAGATTGAGCCCGCCGGCGGCGTAGCCCGCGCCGCTGGAATCGACTTGGATATAGGCGTCGCGTTCCATCCCCATCGGCGTCCAGAAGCGTTCGCTGAGCACCTGAGCCAGGGGCTTGCCGCTGACGCGTGAGACCAGCCAGCCCGCGACCTCGGTGTTGACCGACTTGTAGGCGAAGGCCTTGCCGTGCTCGCCGGCCTTCTTCAGCGTCTTGAGATAGTCGAAGGTGGTCGTCGGCCCGTCATAGCCCGGCGGCCGGGGCATCATGCCGCCCGCGCGGACGAAGGCGAAGGCGTCGGAATTGGGGTCGGTATAGACCTCCGTGTAGGCGAGGCCCGTGGTCATATCGAGCACCTGGCCCACGGTGGCGTCGGCGAAGGCGCTGTCGGCCAGTTCGGGGATATAGCGCACGACCGGGGCGTCGCGGTCGAGCTGCCCCTCGGCGATGAGCATGGCCGCGGCCGTGCCGACGAAGGACTTGGTCACCGAATGGGCGATGTGCTGGCCGCGGGGCTTCAGCGCGCCGAAGTAGCGCTCATAGACGATTTCGCCCCGGTGCATGACCAGCACGCCGTCGGTGTAGTTGGCGTCCAGCGACTGGGCCCAGGTCATCGGCTGATCGCCGCCGATGGGCGTGAAGGTCACCGCGTCCAGGTCGTCGCGCGCCGCTGTCGGCAGGGCGCTGACCGGGCCGTCGCCGCGTGAAATCTCGACGGTCGGCCGCAGTTCGCGCCAGTGCGAGAAGGCCCAGCGGGTCTGCGGGAAGCGCATGAAGCTGAGGTCGTCGTATTGAATCAGCCGCTCGGGCGGGGGCGGCGAGCCGACCATCCAGCCCATGGCGACGGGGTCGGTGGCCGCCGCGTCGGGATAGACGACCGTCGCCTGGCCGGGGGTCTGGAGGGGAGCCTGAGCCGGAGTTGGAGCCAGGCTGGGAGATTGGGCGAGGGCGACGACAGGCGTCAGCGCCGTGGTCAGAAGGATCATCAGCAAGCGTTTCATGGCGACTATGGGCACCTTGGTCGATCTTGATGGGGTCTCAGTTTGCAAGCCGTAAGGCGCCTGCCGAGTTTCGTAAACGGAGCACACTGTTAAATGACTTGCAATCTTGGACGAAAAAGCAAAATCATCGGGCAGCTGCACCAAGACAGTTGGAAACGCCGATGCACCAGACCGTTCGACCTGCCAAGCCGCCCGCGAGTCTGGGGCCGACGGACTGGCCGACGCCGACGCGGGCCTGGGTGACGGTCTTCGTCCTGATGGCGGCCTATGCCCTGGCCTTTGTCGACCGGCAGATCCTGACCCTGCTGGTCGAGCCGGTGCGCCGGGATCTCAACATCACCGACACCCAGTTCAGCCTGCTCAGCGGCCTGGCCTTCACCCTGTTCTACACCGTCATGGGCATCCCCTTCGCCTGGGTGGCGGACCGCAGTTCGCGTCGCGGCCTGATCGTGTTCAGCCTGATGTTCTGGAGCGTGATGACCGCCGCCTGCGGCGCGGCCGGCAGCTTCGCGACGCTGTTCCTGGCGCGGATCGGCGTCGGCGTGGGCGAGGCGGGGCTGTCGCCAGCAGCCTATTCGATGATCGCCGACAGCTTCCCGCAGGCCCGGCGGGCGCGGCCGCTGGGCGTCTACGCCATCGGCTCGATCGCGGGGGTGGGCATGGCCCTGATCATTGGCGGCGCGGTCATCCAGTGGGCGATTTCCGCGCCGCCGGTGGTGGTGCCGCTGCTGGGCGAACTGAAGAGCTGGCAACTGGCCTTCCTGATCGTCAGCCTGCCGGGGCCGATCCTGGCCCTGGCCTTGCTGCTGATCCGCGAGCCCAAGCGGCAGGAAAAGCCCCTGGCCGAAGGCGAGACCGGCCTGTCGCTGGTGGCCTTCCTGCGCCGTCGCTGGAAGCCCTTCACCCTGCTGTCGCTCGGCTATGCGCTGATCAGCGTCGCCATCGCCGCCTATCTGACCTGGACGCCGACCTTCATGGCCCGCAGCTACGGCTGGGAGATGGGCCGCATCGGCGCCACCTATGGCGTGATCCTGCTGGTCTTCTGCACCGTCGGCGTGCTTCTGGGCGGCTGGTGGGCGGATCATATGGCCACGCGGGGCGTCAAGGACGCCGTCCTGCGCGTGGCCATTGCCGGGTCGGTCCTGGCCCTGCCGTTTGCCGTCGCGGCCCCGTTCGCGCCCGATGGCGTGACGGCGATGGCGGCGGTGACCTGCCTGTCGTTCGGCTTTGGCCTGGCCCAGGGGCTGCCGGCGCCGACGCTTCAGGCCATTGCGCCCAATCGGCTGCGGGCGCGGGTGATGGCCCTCTATCTGCTGATCGGCAACATCGTAGCCTTCACCGTTGGCCCGACCGGCGTGGCCCTGATCAGCGACTACTGGCTGAAGGATTCGGCCAAGATCGGCATGGCCGTCGGCATCATCTCCGGCGTGGTCATTCCGCTGGGCTGCCTGACGCTGTGGGCCGCACGTAAGAGCTTCATCGAGGCCTCGGCCGCCGAAGCCGAACTGTAGGCCCAGAGCGCGTCTGACGGTCCTCGACCACTTCACGCCTGAGCCTTTCGCAAGGCCGCAACCGGCGCCGGGTCTCCCGGCGCCGGTTTGCGTTTGAAGCCATGAAGCCGCCGTCTGCCTGTACCGCCTGGCGGCGTTCGTTGGACCCGTCGTGGCTGCCGCGAGCCGCCATCCCGCTGAGGCCCTGTCTGGACCGCCATCGGCGTGCCTCATGCAAGGCGGCCTGATCAGGCTCGGATCGACGCGGTCCGATCAGGGGCGCGACGCGTCAGCTCATGGTGTGGATCGGCCGTTCCTTGGCGGGCCGACGGATGACGGGCCCGTGGCCTGCCTAGCCTTGGTCCCGCGAGCAGGCCTGTTCCCATAAAAGAAGCCCGCGAGGCCCTTTTCGGGGCTTCGCGGGCTCAGGCCAGGAGGCGTCAGGTCGAGGTTAGAAGGAGTAGCTCAGGTCGATCCCGTAGGTTCTCGGGGCGCCGTAGTAGTTCATCATGTCGCCGAAGAAGGTCTGGGAGGCGACGGCGTACAGTTCGTCCGTCAGGTTCTTGCCCCAGAGGGTGACATTCCAGTCGGCGTTGGGCGGCTGAATCCGCAGCGAGGCGTCCAGCAGGCCGAACGGATCCTGCTTGATGGTGTTGTTGGGCGTCCAGAAGGACTCGCCGGTGCGGGTGTAGTTGGCCTTCAGGCTGACGGCCCGGTCCCAGGCGCCTTCGCCGAACTCATAGGTGAAGCCGACGTCGAACTTGTCCTTGGGCGAGCGCTGGATGCGGTTGCCCGAGAAGTCGGCGCCGCTGGCGGCGATGAACTCCTCGTACTTGGCGTCGATCAGCGAGCCCGAAGCGGTCAGCATCAATCGGTCGGTGGCGGCCAGGGTCATCTCGGCCTCGAGGCCCCTGATCTTGGCGGTGCCGGCGTTGCTGGTGACCGTGCACAGGCATTCCAGGATCAACTGTTGGGACTGCAGGTCCGTATAGTCCATCTGGAAGGCGGCGAGGTTCAGCCGCAGGCGCTTGTCGAACAGATCGGTCTTGGCGCCGACCTCGTAGTTGATGACCTCTTCCGGATTATAACCGACGCGGGCGCCGGCTTCGGTCGCGGGGATATGGTCCCAGCCGCCGCCCTTGAAGCCCTTGCCGACGCTGGCATAGAGCATGACGTTGTCGCGGGGCGTGTATTCGAGGATGCCTTGCGGCGTGAAGGCGGTCCATTCCTTGCCGTAGTCGACGGTCCAGCTCTGGCCGCCAGCGAGGATGAGGGCCGCCACGCACAGGCCGTCGCCGCCGTCGTCGAGGCAGGCGGCGGTCCGCTCGCCGGACTTCTTGTCCTTCGTGTAGCGGGCGCCGACCGTGGCCTTCAGCTGGTCAGTGATCTTGAAGCCGACCTGGCCAAAGGCCGCCATCGTGTCGATCTTGGCGTCATTGGTATAGAGGTAGTGGCCGCTCAAGGCCGCGATGCCGCTGTTGCTCGTGGCGCGGTTGGCGTCAAAGCGTTGCACGCTGTCATGCTGATAGAAGGCCCCGACCAGCCAGTCGAAACGGCTGTCGTTCTTCTGCGAGACCAGGCGCAGTTCCTGGCTGATCGTCTCGGGCCGATCCTCGGCGTAGTAGAAGGTGTCGGCGATGGCCGGCGGGTTGCCGGCGCCGAGCTGGTTGAAGCCCATGGAGCCCTTGGACTTGCGATAGCCCGTGATCGAGCTGAGGCGCGCCGCGTCGAAATCATAGTCGATGCGCAGCATGGCGCCGCCGCCCTGGCGGTTGGCGTACTCGTGCTGCGGGCTGAGGGTGTCGCGCGGGCCAAGGCCGTTCGCGGCGCTATAGGCCGCCAGGGCGCCGATGCCGGCTGTGAACGGATCGTCGGTCATGGAGCGCGAGGGGCCGTTCGATTTTGACGAACCGTAGTCGACCGTGAACAGGGCGCGCAGGGGGCTATCGTCGGGCTGGTACAGCAGCTCGGCCCGCGCCTGATGCGACTTGAGATCCTCCTGGTCGGTATCCAGAACGACGTTGTGGCCATAGCCGTCGCGGTTGCGGACCTGGAAGGCGAAGCGGCCGGCCAAGCTGCTGGTCAGCGGTCCGGTCATGTGGCCGTTGGCGTTGAAGGCGTTGTAGTTGCCCAAGCCCGCCGTCATCTGCCCCGAAGGCTCGAACTTTGGCTTGGCGGTGATGACGCTGATGGCGCCGCCGACGACGTTCTTGCCCAGCAGCACGCCTTGCGGGCCGCGAATGACCTCGATCCGCTCCAGGTCGAAGAAGTCGGTGAAGGCCGAGCCCATGCGCGAGATGTAGACCTCGTCGATGAACATGCCGACCGAGGGCTCGGCGGTGGCGTCGATTATGCGGACGCTGGTGATGCCGCGGATGTTCAGTTCTTTGCCGAGCGAGGACCCCTCGGTCATGCTGAACGAGGGAACCGTGGACGCAAGACTGTTCAGGTCGACGATGCGTTGGCGGTCCAACTGCTCGCTGGTCACGGCGGTGATCGCGCTCGGGACGTCCTGAAGCCTCCGCTCGCGACGGTCGGCGGTGACGATGACGTCGTCCACGGTCGCGACTGCGGAAGTTTGGGCGGTCGAGGGTGTGGTGGGATCGGTCTGGGCCATGGCGTGGTGCGGCGTGACGGCCAGCGCCGTCAATGCGCTTGTCGCGAGGCAGGCCAAGGTAAATCTGCGCATTCAATTCCCTCCCCAGGGCGTGGTCCGTTGTTTTTCACATCGCACCGGCTTGACGTCGGTGGTCAGCCTTTGATCCGGGCGCAGCTTCGACGGCTGGCCTCCGACGGGTCAGTCGACGTTTTCGCCGTCCCGATCCGCAGGTGAACAATCCGGCAATAAATCTCTATTTGCAAGTCGATATGTCGCGCCGTTCACAATAACTTGCTTATTAAGACTTTTCAGTGTGTTGCGCAGATGGAGAGCCGGAGGCGAGGCTTTCAATGACAATTTACATCGCTGATAAAATGTAACTTCTGGCTGATCAGCTATGATCGCCGGCGGCCGTGTCTTTGTCTCGGTTCTTTTGATCCAGAGCTTCAGGTCCGCTTGAGCGTCCGGGCGCGTGCTTTGGCGCCCAGTTTATGTGGGGTGTGCATCGCGGGGGGATGGGGGAGGGACGCTGGCGGCAGCGATGCGGGCTGGATAGCTAGGTGGACGCAAATATCTACAGAATATCAGAGATATGCGTGCTTTGGCGGTGGCGGCCTGACGGTAGCAAGGCACGCCAATGCCGTGAACGTGATCCGCGTTACTTGCGTAATGCTACTTGAGGTTGGCGATGGCTCGCCCGACGATCAGCGGGGGCTGCGGATCGACACGCCGACCGACCCCTGGGCGATCACCAAGCCCGTTATTGTGGAGACGACGATCTCGGTGATGACCTTGCGCTGGTCGCGCCAGCTGATCAGGCCGACCGCCTCCAACTGAGTGCAGTCGATGGGCGCGGCGTTCACCAGCCGCATGGTGATGTCGGTGGTCAGAAGCGTCTGGCCCGGCTCCAGAATGGTCATGACGACTGCCCCGCCCGCCATGTCGATCAGGGCCGCCGTCACCCCGCCATGCACCAGGCCGACGAAGTTGGCGTGGCCGGTGTCGATGTCGCAGATGACGCGGACATAGCCCTCGCGCGCCTCGATCGGGCGGGTGCGCAACAACTCGGGAAAGCCGCCGCTTTCGGGCGTGGCCATCCAGGCCTGAAGCAGTTCCATGCCGCTGGCGGCCGGGTCCAGTCGAAAGGTGACGGGCAGACGGGGCTGGAGGCTCTCGGCCGCGCGGCTCATGCCGTGCGCTGCCGCGCGGCCTGCGTCCGTTGATCGAAGGCCTGGAGTGCGGCGCTGTATTCCGCGTCCAGCTGATCTACGACCTGGGCCAGGGGTTCGACGGCGCGGACCTTGTCCAGGCCCTGACCGGCGGCCCAGATGTCCTTCCAGCGCTTCTGGCTGCCGCCGCTGGTGTAGTTGCGCTCGACCGGACCGCCTAGGGCGGACAGGTCGAAACCGGCCGCCTGCAGGCTGGGCTTCAGCCAGGAGGCGGGGGTGCCGGTGACGGCGTCCGAGATCACCAGGTCGTCCGGCCCGGCGTCGACCACCATCTGCTTGTACTCGGCCTGGGCCATGCTCTCGCGCGTGGCGAGGAAACGGGTGCCCATGTAGACATAGTCGGCTCCGGCCGCGACCGCGCCCGCGATGCCTGCGCCGTCGCCGACGCCGCCGCCGACCGCGATCTGGCCGTCAAAGAAGTCGCGCACGGCCGAGATGAAGGCGAAGGGCGACAGATGGCCGGTGTGGCCGCCGGCCCCGGCGCTGACGCAGGCCAGACCATCGACCCCGGCTTCGGCGGCCTTCTTGGCCAGCTTCATGCTGACGACATCGGCGAAGACCTGACCGCCATAGGCCTTGACCGTCTCCATGACGGGCTTGGGCGAGCCCAGGGCGGTGATGACGATGGGCGGCTTGTATTGCGCCACGAGTCTCAGGTCTTCCTCGAGCCGGGTGTTGGTCGAGTGGGTGATCATGTTGGCGATCCACGGCCCGTCGCCGGGCGACAGGGCGTCGGTGATCTGGCCCATCCAGCGGTCGAGATCCTCGACCGTGCGGCAGTTGGGCGTGGGAAAGGCGCCGCCGATCCCGGCCTTGCAGGCCGCTATCACCATCTCCGGTCCGCTGACCAGGAACATGGGCGCGGCGATGACGGGCAGGCGCATCGTGGCGGCGGGCGAGGAGGAGGTCATGCGGTCTCTTTGGGTTCGCCGCCGGGGAGGGCGGCCATGGAAACGAAAGGCGTCAGGGCGTCGCCGGATGGGGAATGGGACGGGGCCTTCATGCGCGGCTCAGTCGTTCGACGATCATGGCCGCGCCGACGCCTTGAGCGCCCGCCGCGACGACCAGGCCGTAGCGGCCCTCGCAGGCGTCGAGCGCATCGAGCAGGGACGACAGCAGGATGGCGCCGCTGGCGCCCATCGGGTGGCCCTTGGCCAGGTGACCGCCGCCGACATTGACCTTGTCGGCGTCGACATCGCGCTCGCGCAGGAATTTGACGATGGTGACGGCGAAGGCCTCCATGAACTCGATCCGGACCATGTCGCCAAGCGTCATGCCTGCCTTGGCCAGAACGCGGTCCATGGCGGTGAAGCCGGCGGTCAGGGAGGCGGCGGGATCGCCGCCGGCCTCGACATAGGCGACGATGCGGGCGCGGGCGCCGACGACCTCGCCGTCGATGAGGGCCAGGGCGGCGCCGTCGCACATGGGCGGAGCGTGGGCGACCGTGTGGCGGTGGTCAATGACCCGGCCGCCCAGGGCCTCGGCGTATTGCTCGCCCAGGGCCGCAAAGGCGGCGGGCATGTCGGCCAGACTCTCGGCGGTGGTCGCGGCGCGCGCGGGCTCTTCCTTGTTCAGGCCGTTCAGCGCGATGCGCGAGGCGACCAGCGGCGTGCCCTCGGCGGCGGCGGCGCGCTGCTGCGACCGCAGGGCGGCCACGTCCATTTCGGCGCGCGACACGCCGATGTCCTCGGCCAGACGGTCGGCGGCGACGACGACGGGGATGTAGCGGGTGCGAAGAGGGAATGAGGCGTCTTCGTAATAGTCGGCCTTGTCGCCCATGAAGGGGACGCGCGACATCATCTCGACCCCGCCGGCCAGCACGGAGCGGGCGTCGCCGGCCTTGACCATGTTGGCCGCTTGGCCGATCGCCGTCAGGCTGGAGACGCAATAGTTGTTCAGGGCGAAGGCGTAGGCGTCGTCGGACAGCCCCGCGTGCAGCTTTGACACCAGGGCGACATTGGCGCCCTGCGCCCCGACCTGACCTACGGCCCCCAGGATCAGGGCGTCGGCCTTGCGCGCCGCGCCGCCGTTGCGGTCGTCCAGGGCGTTAATCAGGCCGGCGACCAGTTCGTGCGGTTTCAGCGCGGCCAGGCCGCCGTCGGGGCGGGCCTTGGCGCGGGGGGTGCGGACAGCGTCGCGGATATAGGCGGTCATGGTCGCTCCGGTCAGGATCACGCGGCGTGCGGCGTCGTTCAGACGCTCAAGCCTGCCACGTCGGCGCTCGATTAGTCCAAAAATGAAATCTACTTTTGAAGGCGTGTTTACGCAAGACCTGAAAGCGCGCCCCGGCGTCCGGGCGGCTCGTCGCCGTGGGCATCGCGAACAGCAGGAAGCCTTCGGACGTCATGACGCGTCCGCGCGTTCAATGATCTTGGGGGAGGTTCGGCGGGTTGAAGCCTGCGGCGGAGGTTGATCTCAACGCCGCAAGGAAAGGTCCCCACGTCTCAATGAGCAAGCTCAGCGGGGTTGTGCCGGCGTCAGGTCCAGGGCGCCCGCCGTCGTTCACGGCGGCGGGCTTTGCTGGATCTTAGAAGCTGTCGTTGGCGACGGCCATCGTCAGGCCGCTGGCCGAGGCCGCCGTGGTCAGCCAATGGCCGGTCTTGGGCAGTTCGAACTCGAAGAAGAAGCGGCAGGCGACGATCTTGCCAGCGTGGAAGGCGTCCGATCCGGCGGCCTTGGCGACCAGGGCCTGATCCAGCCAGAGCCAGGCCGTGACCACATGGCCGAAGCCGCGCAGGAAGGCCGTGGCATGGTCCAACTGGGCCGCCTCGGGCAGGGCCTGGACGGCGCTGATCGCCTGTTTGACCTCGGCCCAAGCAGCGCTCAGGGCGTCGGCGAGTTCAGTCAGGTCCGTGCCGCGCGCGCGCTCGCAGGTTTCCATCATGCGGCGCTCCAGCACCGCCATGCCGACGCCGTCCGCGCGCAGGATCTTGCGGCCCAGCAGGTCCAGACCCTGGATGCCGGTGGTCCCCTCGTGGATGGGGTTGAGGCGGTTTTCGCGGTACAGCTGCTCGACGTCGAAGTCGCGGGTGTAGCCGTAGCCGCCGTGAATCTGGATGGCGAGGTCATTGGCGGCGAGGCCGAATTCCGACGGCCAGGTCTTGGCCACGGGCGTCAGCAGACCCAGCAGGGCGGCGGCGTCGGCGTCTTCCGGCTGGTCGACCAGCTTGGCGCAATAGAGGCAGAGCGCCAGCGCGCCCTCGGCATAGGCCTTTTGCGCGAGCAGCATCTGGCGCACGTCGGGGTGTTCGATGATGGCGACCGCGCCGCCGTCGCGCTGGCCTTGAATCCGCTCCTGAGCATAGCGCAGGGCGTGACGATAGCCGCGATAGCCCAGGGCTGCTGCGCCCAGGCCCACGCCGATCCGCGCCTCGTTCATCATCAGGAACATCTGCTGCAGCCCGCGCCCCGGCTCGCCCAGACGCCAGCCGAGCGCGCCTTCGCCCTCGCCGAAATTCAACAGGCAGTTGCTGGTGCCGCGATAGCCCATCTTGTGGTTCAGACCGGCGACGCTGACGTCGTTGCGCTGGCCGTCGGGCAGGATCTTGGGGACGATGAACAGCGACAGGCCTCGGGTGCCGTCCGGCAGGCTTCCGTCCGCCAGCGGAATCTTGGCTAGCACCAGGTGGACGATGTTTTCGCTGATGTCCTGATCGCCGCCCGAGATCCACATCTTGTTGCCCGACAGACGATAGCGGGCGCCCAGGTCGTCTTCGCCGTCGGCGAGGGCCTTGGTGCGGACGTCGGCCAGGTTCGAGCCCGCCTGCGGCTCCGACAGGCACATGGTGCCGAACCAGCGGCCGGCGATCTGGGGCAGGGCGAAGGTCTCGATCTGCTTCGCTGATCCGGCGGTGGCGATGAGGCGCGCATTGGCGGTGGTCAGCAGGGCATAGGCTGAGGTGGCGATATTGGCCGCCGCGAAGAAGGCGAACGACGCCGTGCAGGCCAGGAAGGGCAGGCCCAGCCCGCCTAGTTCCTCGCCAAAGCCTCCAGCGAACAGGCCCAGTTCGGCATACTGTTCCAGCGCCGGCTTGATCGCCGGCAGGGTCACGACCTGTCCGTTCTCGAGCCGGGGTTCGGTCTCGTCAGACGCCTTGTGGTGGGGCAGGAACAGGTCGACTGCCAGGGCCTCGGACAGGTCGAGCACGGCGTCGATGCTCTCGCGGCTGTGGTCGGCGAAGGCCGGCGCCGCGAACAGGGTCTCCATCTTCAGCCAGTCGTGCAGCATGAAGTCGAGGTCGCGACGGACGATCAGGGGATGGGTCATGTGTTCAGGTCTCCGAAGGCGCTGCCGCGTTCGGCAAGCTCGACCAGCAGGGCGGCGGGCGCCCAGGCCCATCCGTGTCGCTGGTCTTGATAGGATTGCAGGGTCGTCAGGACGGGCTTCAGTCCCATCTGGTCGGCCTGGAACATCGGGCCGCCGCGCTCGGTGGGGAAGCCGTAGCCGTTCAGGTAGATGACATCGACATCCGAGGGCCGATAGGCGACGCCTTCGGACACGATGCGCGCCCCCTCATTGGCCATGGCCAGAAGGCAGCGCGAGACGATCTCCGCGTCGCTGATGTCGCGGCGCTGAACGCCCAGTTCGGTGGCGTGGTCCAGGATCAGCTGGTCGATGGCCGGGTCGTCGATGGCGGCGCGACCGTCTGGGTACTGATAATAGCCGCTGCCGGTCTTCTGGCCGAACCGCCCCATCTCGCAGATCAGGTCTGGAATTCGGGAATAGGGCCGGTCCGGCTGTTCGACGGCGCGGCGCTTGCGGATGTTCCAGCCGATGTCCTGACCGGCCAGGTCCATGGTCCGCAGCGGTCCCATGGCCATGCCCCAGGCCTCCATGGCGCTGTCGATCTGTCGGGGCAGGGCGCCTTCCTCGAGCAGGAAGTAGGCCTGGCGCAGATATTCCTCGAAGATGCGGTTGCCGATGAAGCCGTCGCAGACGCCAGCGACGACCCCGACCTTGCCGATCTGTTTCACAAACTCCAGAGCGGTCGCCAGGACCGCCGGATCGGTCTTCGCTCCGCGCACGATCTCCACCAGCTTCATGATGTTGGCGGGACTGAAGAAGTGCAGGCCGACGACGTTGCCGGGGCGGCGCGTGAAGGCGGCGACGGCGTCGAGGTCCAGCGACGAGGTGTTGCTGGCCAGGATGGCGCCGGGCTTGGCGTGGGCGTCCAGGGCGGTGAAGACCTGCCGCTTGGCCTCGATGTCCTCGAACACCGCTTCGATGATCAGGTCGGCGTCGGCGACGCGCGACACGTCGCTCGCGAGGGTCAGCCGGCCGAGGCGGGCTTCGGCGGCGGCCTCGGTCAGGCGGCCCTTCTGGACGGCGCGAGCCAGGGTGTCGCGAATCTTGGCCTCGGCGCGGGCGCGCGCGGCCTCATTGGGCTCGACCACGACGACGGGCAGGTCGGCGTCGAGGATCGCCAAGGCGATGCCGGTGCCCATCAGGCCGCCGCCGATCACCGCCGTGGTGCGAATTTCGCCAGCCTCCGTTGTCGTCGGCAATCCCGGAATCCGGCCCGCCGCCTGCTGGGCTGCGAGGGCGTATTTCAGGCCTTCGTCGCCAGAGAGCGTCGGTGGGATCGGGGGGTTATCGGCCTGGCGAACGGGCACGGAGCATTCTCGCGACGGTTTTGTGGAAGCGGGGACTTCTGATAGCCTATTGTTGGATTGTTGGATAAAGAGAGTCTAGATGGCAAATCAGCTGAAGCGCCTGACGATCCCTCGGGCCTATGAGGCGGTGCATCGGGCGCTGGAGGAAGAGATCCTCAGCGGTCGGATCGCCACCGGCGCGCCGCTGCCGACCGAGACGGAGTTGGCGGAGCAGTTCGGCGTCACGCGCCACACGGTGCGCGAAGGCATGCGGGCCCTGGAGCAGAGCGGACTGGTGCGGCGCGAAGCCGGGCGACGCCTGCACGCCGCCCTGCCGCACCACGAAGAATTGGCGCCGCGCGGCTCTCGCGCCCTGCTGATGCAGGGGGTGACGTTTCGCGAGCTATGGGAGGTCGCGCTCAGGCTGGAGGTCTGCGCCGCCGAACTGGTCGCGCCGCTCATCGACGACGGCCTGGTCGAAAACCTCGAAGCGAACCTGCAGGCCATGGAGACGGCGCTGGCCGAGGGGCGGTCCATCATCGCCCTGGACGTCGCCTTCCACGCCCTGATCGCCGAGGCCACGCGCAACCGCGTGCTGCTGATGTCGCGCGAACCCGTCTCCCTGCTCTTCTATCCCTCGCTCGAAAAGCTGTTCAGCCACCCCACGACGGCCGATCGATCCCCGGCGCGCATCGTCGAGGCCCACCGAGCGATTGTTCAGGCGATGCGGGCGCGGGACGCCCAGGCCGTGCGCGACTGGATGGAGCGCCATATCATGGATTTCCGCCGCGGCTATGACCTGGCGGGCATCGATCTGGACCGGCCCGTGGACACCAGGATCGAGCGTTCCTAGGGGCCGGGAAGGCGTGGACTTTTGCTTCGGTGGCGACAGCGATGCAGAGCGCTTGCTGTCAAGTCTAGGCGGGAATATCCATCGTGCCGTTGATGCTCTGGTGGGCGGTGCGGGCCCCCGCACCCAAGCATCACTAAGCCCCGCCGCCAAAAGCCGCGGGGCTTTATGCATCTGGGGCCAGGCCGGAGTCAGCAGCGCCGCCAAGCTGCTGTGGGCTCTAGCAGGAACCTGCCCAGCCGCTCGCCCGGAATGAAGTCGGTGTGCTCAATCAGTTTGCGCAAATTCGGCCCGGTCGTCCTCGCGGTCGTCGCCCTCGATTGCCTAGTGAAGATCGGCCGCCAGTCGGCGGTAGGCCTTGGCTCCGCGAGCGTGGTCCGCGTAGGCGCCGAAAGGTCCGAGACAGGCCTCGGCGACGCCGATGGCCGGGACGAACCCTGCTCTGATCATCCAGCGTGTCGGCTCTTGCATCATTCACTCACCCGCCAGGCCGGTTGGCCGAGCGACCGATGTTCGTCGGGCGAGGCGGTCAACCTGGAAATGTCGGGCGGCTATGTGTCGGCGATGAACTCCAGGTGCGGGCTTCCCTCCACCTCCAGCCGGATCTGACCGCGCCCAGGACGGGACAGGCGCACGGGCGTCTGCCGCTCCTCAAGACGTCGGCGCAGGAGGATGAGGCGGGTCTCGAGGTTGTCCTTGAGATCGGGAAGCCGCAGGGCGGACTCCAGGCGAACCTCGCGGTTCGTGAAGTCGCAGCGTCCGCTCTCGGCGTAGAGGCGCAGGAAGTGAAAGAGCAGCCGGCCCGGCACGCCCTTGATCACATAGGCGTCGTCGATGAACAGGCTGTCGTCGTAGGCGAAAAGCTTGACCCTGAAGGGCGCGCCTGAGCGAGCCTGCTGAACACCCGGGCGTTCAGGGGGCAGATCGCCGGCCTCCCTGTCGGCCAGCCGGAGGCAGGCGGCCAGTTGCCCGCCGATCAGGGTGAGCGCCGCCTCGTCGTCCGGTCCGAACCGGAATCGGTCAGGGGATTCCGTGAAGAGCACCCCATAGGCCTTTCCCCGGCTGATCATGGGGGCGGCCAGCTGGCTTTGAGGCTCGGCCAGGCCGGGCAGGGGGATGTAGCGATCCGCGTCCATCCGGGCCGAAGCCCGAACCGCCGCCGCCATGCGGCGTCCCCTGCTCATGTCGCTCAGCCGCACCGGATGTCGGCCGATCGCGGCGATGCCGATCACGCCTTCGCCCAGCGCCACCTCCGACCCCGCGCCGCCGATCGGATACCCCCGACTGGCCAGGGTGGTCAGGCGGCCTTCGGCCGCGTCCACGGCGAGAACCATCGCACTGGGGAAGCCGAAATCGGAGATCAGGCCCTCAAGGGCGCGATCCACCATGGCGTCGGCGTCGCATTCGGCGCCGATGGCGGCGCTCAGGCGCGCGGCCTGGGCTAGCCGTTCCTCGGACCTCGGATGGGCCTCGGCCGGCGCGGCGAGGGGCGCGGCCGTCGGTCCCGCCAGCGGACGGCAAGCCTCGACGCGATAGAGCTCGGCGCTCCTGAGGCACATGATCTCGCCGGCGCCCTGCTGGCTGCTGATGGCGCTCAATTGCGCGGCCATGCGGTCGAACAGGTCGCCTTCGATCAACGAGGCTTCATGGACGAGATCCAGCGCGAATTGTGCGCCGGTGCGGCCGCTCACGACGATGATCGCCGCGCGCCCGGTAGCCTTCACGTTCGCGGCTGTCTTCGAGAAGAACTGGTTGGACAGGGCGACGTGGCGGTCGTCGACCAGATAGACCTGGGACAGGTAGGACACATTCGGCACGCCCTCGGCGTCCAGGGTCGCCACGACCGAGGGAATGACGCCTTCGAAGCAGTCGCGAATGCTGGTCAGTGCGATCATGACAGGGCGGCCGACAGCTGAGCGCCGGCGCCCGGGCCGGGCGTCTGGGCGAAGACCGCGCCGGGGCGCAGCCTGAGGGTGATCAGGTCGTCGGACGACAGCCAATGGTTCACTTGAGTCTGGAGCACGCCGAGGTCCAGCAGCGATCCCGTCACGGCTTGGATGTACCGCGTTGCGACGGCGATGTCCGATGGCCCCGGGGGCGTAAGGGCGGTCACCACGCCCTTGATCTGGAAGGTGCGATAGTCGGCCGGGCGGGAAAAGGTCACGGCGACCTGGGCGCCGACCCTCAGGTCGTCCGTCACCGCGCCCCAGCGTGCGCGCGAAACCAGGAGGTCGATCTGGCCGCTGTCGGCGCAGCGCGCGCCTGTCGCACGTCCGATCACGGGCCTTCCCGCAGCGTCGGCCGCGCCGAACACGATCATGACCGGACCTTCGATGAAGGCGGCCAGTTCAGCATCAATCACTCGTCGCCTCCGCCTGAGATTCGCCAGCCATAGGGTTCTTTTAGGAACGTCGTTCGCCGTTAGGAAGCATTTAGGATGAGCCGTCCGCCCCCGGTCTCTAGGTGAGCGCCAACACCAAGGCCCCAACTGGTTGCTCCGCGGAAAGACGTCATGTTCAGCAAGGATTTCCAAACCTCCACGGCGACGCGCCGATGGGACATCTATGGCCCGGTTCACAAGGGGCTGCGTCTCGCCCATTCCCAGATGATCATCCGTCTGGGCCAGGCGGACTATGCCAATTGCCCGCGTCAGCTGCTTGGCGATCTTCGCGCCCATCTCGCGATCGCGGCGAAACACCTGCACCACGAAGAGGCGTTCATCCATGCGGTTCTGGCCTCGGCGCCCGCCTACCTCCTGGCCCTGAACGAACAGCACGAGCAGCACCGCAGCCGCCTGGCTGGGTTGAACGCCGCGATCGAGCGCCTCGAGGCCGCCGGGCCGGACCAGCGCCCGATGCAGGGCCGCATGCTCTACCTCGCCTTCTCGGCCTTCGTGGCCGACGACCTTGAACACATGGCCCATGAGGAGACCGAGATCTGGCCTCTGTTGTGCGTCCTGTTCACCGATGAACAGCTCGCTGATCTCGAAATGCAGATCATCGCCACGCTCACGCCCGAGGACAACATCGCCATGATGCGGGTGATCCTGCCGGCCATGAACCCGGCCGAGCGCATCGGACTGCTGAGCGGCATGAAGGCCGGCGCGCCGCCGGAAGCCTATGCCGCGGTCATCGACCGGGCCGCGCGTCCCGCCCTTTCCGACGACGCCTTCGCCGAACTGCAGCGGCTCGACCTCGCGGCCTGAGCCTGCGGCGCAGCCTTTCCCGTGGCGCGGCTTCGCCCGACGCCCGCCCCTGACCCGGAGAAAAACAATGAACACGACCAAACTCGCCCTGATCGCGCTCGCCACCCTGCTTGGCGCTCCTCTGGCCGCCAGCGCGGCCGGGGAGACGGTGATGACGCCCGGCTACTACGAGACCGTCACGCGATTTGCGGGCGACCCCGAGGTGGAGAAGAAGCGTGAGTGCCTGACCGCCGCCGAGACGAGGGCCCGTCCGCTCGAGCGTGTGCTGGCCGAGATGACCGAGGGGCGCTGCACCTTCAGCCAAAAGCAGATCGGCGGCGGGCGGTTCGCCTTCGTCGGCGCCTGCGTCAACGAAGGGGTGCGGACCACGTTCCGAAACACGGGAACCTACACCCCCACCTCGTTCAGCCTGAGCCTGAACTCCCGGAGCATGGTCGGCGGGACGCCGATCGACGTCGTCGTGACGACCAGCAGCCGCCGCATCGCCGCCGCCTGCCCGGCCGGCGCGCGCTGACCCTCCCTCCAGCAAGGATCGAAATCATGACCGCAGTCCGTGCGGCGGCGATGCTCGCCGCCTTCCTCGTCTCTTCCGCGCCGGTCCAGGCCCAGTCGTCGGACCAGGCGCAAGCCCGTCAGCCCGACGGCTGCCCCAGCGAGGCGCCGCCGCCTCGGCGCAATCCCTTCGGCGGCCTGCTCGCGGCGGCGAGGGACGCGGGCCTGGGCCAGGCCCTGGTCGCTCAACTCGGCCCCTCGGCCGAGGGGCAGGCGGCTGCGGCCCTTCTGTCCGGCGATCCGGCCAGCGCCGTCGCCGCCATTCCGGGCGCGCGACGCGACGCACGCACCGCCCGGGCGACCGCGGCCGTCGCCGGCGTGGCGATGAACATGGCGCGCTCGGCGCGAGACGCGCGGGCCGAGGCCTGCGCCGCCGCAGCCGCGACGACCGAAGCGCCGTCGGCGGCGGAAGCGGACGCCTGGAACTAGAATTCATGGCTCTGTTCCGACCTTCGCGCGCCCGACGCGCCCTGATCAGCGGCATCTGCGGCATCGCCGTCCTGGCCTCGCTTCCGGCGGCGCCCGCCTATGCCTGGAAGCCCAAGACCCACATCTACCTGGCCGAAGAAGTCCTGCGCGACGCGCTCGATAACGACAAGGTGACGATCTATCAGACCGACTATCACACGGGCCGGATCGTGGGCGTCCTGGGCGAGTTTCCCGTCGATCCCGCCATCCTTGCGGCCTTGCGCGCGGCTCCGCAGCAATTCCGGGCCGGCGTGCTGGGCCCCGACGCCTATCCCGACATCCTGACCGGCCAGCAGGTCATCCACCCGGAAGCGGCGGAGGCCATCGAAAATCACGGCGCCGGGGGCTCCAACGCCTGGCTCAGCCACCTCTGGCAGCGCGGGTTCGTCGATTCCAGCAGCCCGCAGGTGCGCGCCTTCACGCTCGGCTACCTGACCCACGCCGCCGGCGACGTCTTCGCCCACACCTACGTCAACCATTTCGCGGGCGGCGAATTCGCCCTGACGCCGGACCCGACCAACGCCGTCAAGCACCTGGTTCTGGAAGGCTATATCGGCAAACGCACGCCCGCGACCATCAGCGCCGTGTCCTCGACCGTGGTCAGCGGCGCGCCGGTGAACCAGCGCAAGCGCGACGATCTCGGGCTGGATGAGCGCGCGCCCACCCGATCGACCTATCGCGGAACCGTCACCCAGGATCAGACCAGCATCGCGGGCGTCGAGACCTTCATCTATCAGGAGCTGACCTACGCGCGGCCCGGCAGCGTTCTGGAAGACAAGTTGATGAAGGGGCAGGGGACGACCCGGTCGATTCCCTTCGTCTTCTCGACCCTGCGCAACGGCCTTCAGGCCCAGGTCGAGGCCTATGATCGCGAGCGCATGGACAGAGACGGTCCCGCGCGCGCCGCCTACGCCGTGCTGCACGGGCCGATCGCCGAGTACAAGCGCGAATGGATCAAGGACATTGACGACGGTCTGGCGGCCTTCCCGGCGGTGAGCCACGAGATCGCCAAGGCCATCGTCTACAATGAAGGCGGCTCCGACATGGCGCGCGCCAAGGCGGTGATGAACCAGTACGTGGTCGACCACCTGGCCTCGATGGCGGGCACGCCGGACGCCCTGGTGGCCACAGCCGCCTTCATCTCAAGCGTCATCGACGCCATCCTGCCGCCGCCGGCCCGCGAAGGGCTGCGGGCCATGATGCAGGCGCCCATGGATCTGTTGATCAAGGGCGTCAGCGGGCGGACCGCCGACGAATGGGCCGACTACCTCAAGAATCCCGAGACCCATTTCGACGAGATCATGACCCGGCCCGGCGGCGGTCACGGCGGCGAGAGCGATCATCAGATCGATCTGGCGACCTTCAACCGCGACTATCTGAAGATCGACGACGAGGCCTATAAGAACCCGTCGCTGAAGTGGAAGATCGAGGATCTGCCCCCGGCCTTCAACACGGTTCAGCTGACCAAGCTGATGCTTCTGGGCGACGAGGGCTTGGCGCAGCTTAAGAGCGAGCTGGCGGCCGAAGGGGCCGCCCTGGGCGAGAACCCCGGTCAATTCCGCAATCTGATGCTCGGCTGGATTCGGTCGCTCGATGCGGGCAACCAGTGGCAGGGCGGCGGCGCGCCGCAACCGGCCTTCGCGGCCCAGGGCGGTTCTGCCTATCGCATTCTTTTCCTCAATCAGGTCGGGGAGAAGCCCTGGATCGCGGGGCAGGATCAGGGGCAAGGCGCGCCCGCGCCGACGGCTCCGCCGCAGGATCTCGCCCCGTTCGCCGGCGACTGGGTGACGACCTATGGGCGGGTGACGCTGAAGGTCGATCCGGACGGCGTGCTGCGCGGCCGCCTGATGGTTCGGAACAGTGAAGGTTCCGAGCGTGAGAGCGATCGGCTGGAGCTGCGTGACGGCGGTCAGGTCGGCGTCCTGACCGGGGTGTCCCTCTATGCCGCGCATCGTTCGGATGTCGTGCTGACTTTCGACCCCGAGCGCCAGACCTTCACCGGCGTCTCGCAGGCGGAAGGCAATACGAGCAAAAATAACTGGAGCGGACAGCGCGCCGCAGCCCCGGCCCCGGCACCGCAGCCTGAGCCCGTTCCTTCGCCCGTAACGCCCCCCGCCCCAACGCCTACCCCCACGCCGGCGCCGCAACCGCCGTCGCCTGGACGGCCTGTGGCCCAGGCCGGCGTCTTCCATGAGCTGGAGGATTTCGACGTCCGCTTCGACCGCGCCGTCGCCGCCCGCAACGGTTCGGTGCAGGTCTTCCTCACGGTCAGGAATACGACCCGATCCAATCGTTCGATCGGTGCAGGCGTGTTCAAGGCGGTGATGACCGACATCGACGGCGTCGGCGTCAGCGAGAGCCAGATCTGGCGCGCGACGTCCGATGCGCCGGAGTCGTTCAGCGCGACCCCGGTGGTCGCGCCCGGCGACGAGTTCAGCTTCCGCTTCGTGATGAGCCCCGCGTCGCGCGTCTCGCCGTTGAGCGCGGTGGCCATTCGGGAGAGCGACGCCAAGTCGATTGTGTTCGACGTCTCCGGCGTGACGGTCGGCCAGGTCGCGCCCCCCGCGGCGGGGGCCGGTTCGGGTGGGTTCAAGGCGTTGAGCGAACTGGATGTCCGCATCGACGGCGTCGCCCGCGGGCGAGACGGCCGCATGGAGGTGTTCCTGACCCTTCGCAACCCGGGTGACCGGGTGCGGACCACCTCCAAGGGCTGGATCAAGATCAGCGCTCAGGGGCCGGATGGCGCCAGGATCACGACCCGCTCCGCCCTCTATCCGATCCGCGGTCCCCGGGCCGCCGAGCTACCCCTGCTGGTCTACATCGAGCCCGGTCGCGAGGCCCGCCTGCGCTATCTGTTCGAGGCGTCGGTCTCTGGTCCGATGACCATCAGCGACGGCTCGATCGAACAGGTCTTCACCGCCGGCCGCTGAGCCGCCCACCGAAAGAAAACGTCCATGAACTGGTTGCCCCTTTTTCTCTCCGTCGACGGTCGCATCGGCCGCAAGGATTTCTGCGTCGGTGCGGCCGTGCTGATAGGCGTCAGCCTGTTGGCGAGCCTGCTGCCGTTCATCGGCCTGTGCGTGTCCCTGGGGCTGATCGTGCCGTGGACCAGCCTGCTGGTGAAGCGGTTGCATGATTTCGGCCGTCCGGGCCTGCTGGCGCTCATCGCCATCCTTCCCGCCGCCGGCTCGACCGCCCTGTCCCTGTTCACGGTGATCGCCGCCTCGAACGTCGCCACCATGGGCGTGGCCTTCGCCAGTGCGGGCCTGACGCTAGGGGTTTCCTTCATGGCCCTGCTTGTCTCGCTGGGCTTTCTGATCTGGGTCGCCGCCAAGCCTGGCGATCTTCAGCCCAACGCCTATGGAGCTGTGGCGAGCTACGCGACCTGATGCGCCGTTCTGGCGGCTGCGCCCCGTCAGGCGAGGAACTAGGTTGCGGGTGCGAAGTATCGTCCAGATTCTGCTCCCGCACCCAAACTTCAAAAAGCCTCGTAGCCCAAGCTGCGGGGCTTTTCTGTCTGGGATGGAGCGCGACAAAAGGTGTCCGTCCAGCGCCATAATCGTAAAGCTTTCGTCGTCTAACCTTGGCGCGAATGTAGCCGAAGCGTGAGCGAGCCATCATGAACCCGCCCTAGACCCCGTCGTCGTCGCAGGGGGGGGCGGGCAGGAATGAAATTCAGTATTTCGCCACGTGCGATCGCTCCGATGATCATTGCGGGCATGGTGCTTGCGACCGCGGCTGTGGTCGCCATGCTTCCCAGCCAGGCGCTGGCTGCGACGACGGACCGGAGCGACCAACAGGCCCTCGCCCGGCTGCCTTTGAGCCAGAACGGTGGAACGTGGGATTCCGGTCATGTGCAGGGCGTCGCCGTCGATATCGAGGGCGGCCATGTCTATTATTCCTTCACCAACCTCCTGGCCAAATATGACCTCGACGGTCGGCTGATCGGCACCTTGGGCGGATGGACCGGCCACCTGGGCGACCTGGCGTTCAATCCGGCCGACGGCAAGCTTTACGGCTCGCTGGAGTACAAGGCGGACCAGGCCTTCTACATCGCCGTGATCGATGTCGCCGGGCTGGACCGGATCGGCGTGAAGGCGGGCGAAAGCGCCCTGTTTCAGACGGTCCACCTAGCCGAAGTCGCTAGGGACTACGCCGCCGACATGGACGGCGACGGCCGGTTCGACGGCGACGTGGCCGAGACGCCTGACCATCGCTACGGGGCCTCGGGCATAGACGGGGTGGCCTTTGGGCCGCGGTTCGGCCGCACGGACGGCCCCGCCCTGCTGACCGTGGCCTATGGGGTCTATGGCGACGTGACGCGGAGCGACAACGACCATCAGGTTCTGTTGCAATACGACGTCGCCGATTGGGACCGTTACGCCCGTCCGTTGTCCGAGGCCGAGCCGCACCGCAGCGGCCCCGTCGCCATCGACGGCAAGTATTTCGTTCGCACCGGCAATACGACCTACGGGGTGCAGAACCTCGCCTATGACGAGGCGGCCAGGCGCTGGTTCATGGGGGTCTATCAGGGCCGCAAGTCCGCCTTCCCCAACTATCTGCTGTTCGCCGTCGAGGCCGGCGCGCAGCCCGTCAGGAGCGACCTGATCGGCGTGCCCGGTCCGACAGGCGAAGGCTGGGAGCAGGGGCTCGTGCTGCCCCTGGCCGAGGATGGGCTGGAAGATCCCGTCACGGGCCTGCGCGGCTGGCGCTGGAAGGCGGATGTGGGCCTGGAGCCAGTGGGGCATGGCCTCTTCTATCTGGCGACGAATTCCGGCGGCAAGGGCCGCCAAGCCGCGGACATCGTCCTGATGCGATGGACCAGTGATCCCCAGGCGCCCTTCGCGCCCGTCAGCGCCGACGAACAGGCACGAATCCTCGCGCGTTCCGCAACGCCCTGATTCCAGCGCCGCGTTCCTCGCTGGCGGAAAGCCCGTTTTCTTCTCTCCCCCCAAGTATCGTGAGTAAATCCACATGAAGGCCCGTACCCAACACCTCGCCGGCGTCAGCCCGCGCGCCCTTCTGCTGTGTCCTGTTCTGGCGGTCGCCTTCGCGGCGGCGTCACCTCAGGCGGTGCTGGCGCAGGCGGCTGCCGTCCAGGCTCCCGCCGCCGTCGGCGCCATGCGCGGCCGGGTGTTCGATACCACCACCGGCGAATATGTCCGCAACGCGGAAGTCCGCGTCGAGGGCACGAGCATCGTCGCCTATTCGGGCGATGGCGGGGTCTTCCGTCTCAGCGGCGTGCCCGCGGGCGAGGTCGCCCTGGTGGTTCGCTACGCCGGTCTGCAAGAGGCGCGAGCCGTCGCCAGCGTCAGCGCCGGCCAAACCACGGCCCTGGACATCGAACTGAAGGCGCCGTCCTACGCCGCCGACGATGACGTGGCCTCTGTCGACGACATCGTGGTTACGGCCGCGCGCGGCGGCCAGGCCAAGGCGCTGATGGAGCGCCGCGTCGCCATGAACGCCAAGAACGTCGTCCCGGCCGACAACTTCGGCGCCCTGACCATGGGCGACGTGGGCGAGTTCATGAAGTCCATGCCGGGCCTGTCGATCGACTATACCGAGGTCGACGCCACGGCGGTGCGCATCGGCGGTCTGCCGCCCAAATATTCGACCTTCACCATGGACGGGGCCCGGATGGCCACCGCCACCTCCAACAACAACTCTGGCCGTCAGAACTCCTTCGAGCAGATGTCGATCACCGGCATCGAGATGATCGAGTTGAACCACACCCTGTTGGCCAGCATGGACGCCGACTCGCCGGGCGGCAGCATCAACCTGCGCAGCAAATACGCCTTCCAGCTGCCCGGGCGGCAGCTGCGCTTCCAGCTGGGCGGAGTGGCGACCTCGGATTCGGCCCTGTCGCGCCACTACATGCCCGACGACAAGAAGCACGCCAGCCTCTATCCCTCGGCCCAGTTCTCCTACGCTGATGTCTTCATGGACGGGCGCCTAGGCGTCGCGGTCAGCGCCAGCCACAACGCCAACTATGTGCAGCAGGATCGCATCCAGACGGACTGGTCCTACCTGGCCGACGGTCGGGTCATGCCCTATCAGGTCATGTGGCGGCCGGGCCCGAAGCTGACCAGCCGCACGGCCGCCAACCTGGCGCTGGACTACAAGATCACCGAAGATCTGATTTTCTCTCTGCGTAGCAACTACTCGTTCTACGATGTCGAGTATTTCAATCAATACACCTATCTGACGTTTGGCACGGCGACGAAGTCCTACGCCACGCCGGGCTCGACGCCGACGCACATCGAGGTCAATCCTGACGGGGTCAACACGCGTCTGCGCACAGGCTATTCGCACCGTTACGCCGGGACGCCTTCCTATCTGATCGCGCCGAAGCTGGAGTATAAGGGCGAGACTTGGGAAGCGGCGCTGCGCGCCAGCTATTCGTCCTCGGAGTTCAACTTCCGCGACACCAGCAAGGGCTTCTTCCAGCGGACCGACAGCCAGATGACCCGCATCGGCTTCGTCATGGACCGCGACGCGCCGGACTCCAATGCCTGGACCCTGCGCCAGACCGCTGGCCGTTCCTGGAGCGATCCGGCGAATTTCAACCGCGACGATGACATCGGCAACAACGTCCGCACCGCCGAATCCGACGCCATCAACGACATGTATTCGCTGAATCTGGACCTGAAGAAGCGGCTCAGCCTCGGCGATGTCCACTTCACTCTCATGGGGGGGCTGGGGGGACGCAGCAATGACTGGCGCACCGATGAAGGCTCCTTCCAGCAGTTCCAGTATGTCGGCTCGACCGGCGATCTGACTCAGACGGCGCCCGAGGCGGTCGTGCCGTGGACCCAGAAGTATCGCTTCGAGATCATGGGCTTCGATGCGGGCAACATGAACGCTCAGGGCTGGCGCGCCGACAGCAACTACGGGCTGTACGACATCTATCGCGAGCATCCTGAGTATTTCGTCGCCGACGAGGTGGGCAATCTGAAGCGCCGCCTCGACAACAACAAGCGGGTCAAGGAGGACATCACCTCCGCCTATGTCGAAGCCCAGGCTGACGCTGGCCGCGCGCGCTTCGACCTGGGGCTGCGCTATGAGAAGACCGAAACGGCCTCGCGCGTGGCGATGGTGCGCCCGCTGAAGGAAGTCACCGACGCCGGCTATTCGGTCGACACCGTCGAGGGGCTACTGTATCAGTACAACAACGGGACCTATCAGGAACGCAAGGGCGAATACGACGACTGGTTCTGGAGCGGTGGGGTCAAATACGACTTCACCGACAAGCTGGTTGGTCAGCTGTCCTTCAGCCAGGCGGTCCTGCGTCCCGACTACGGCAACCTGGGCGGGGTCGTGTCGGTCAACGACGACACCATGATCGTCACCGTGCCGAATCCGGAGCTGCGGCCCGAGCATTCGACGAAGTATTACGCCAGCCTGCAATACTATCTGGAACCGTCGGGCATCATCGGCCTGTCCGTCTATCAGCTCGACATGAACGACATGCAGATCACTGGCATGACGGTGGATCCGGAGGACGTCGGCTTCGATCCGGAGGAATACGCCGGCTACACCTTCCGCAGCGCTCAGAACCTGCCAGGCACCAGCACCAATCGCGGCGCAGTTCTAGAGTATAATCAGCAGCTGGCCTTCCTGCCCGGCGCCTGGCGGGGCCTGGGCCTGCATGGCTCGGTGACCTATCTCGACCCGGACGGCGAGCGTCAGGGCACGCCCAAGCAGGCCGCCAACTGGGGCGTGCGCTACAACTTTGGTCGCTTCGATTTCCAGCTGAACGGCAATTGGCAGTCGAAGTATCGCGTCAGCGGGCTGAACAACACGCCGACCACGGCCAACAACGGCATCCTCTACCACTCGCCGCGGGAGCTGTGGAATGTCAGCGTGAACTACAAGCTCAACGACAGTTTCGATCTGATGCTGGCGGGTCGAAACATCTTCAACTCGCCGGACGTCATCTACTCCAACGAGCGTGATCGGGTGCAGCAGTACACCGTCTACGGCTCGATGTGGAACATCGGCATCAAGGGCGTCTTCTGATCCGCCTGAACATCTGAAGACCCGGCGGCCGCTTCGTCTCGCGACGGCGCGGCCGCGGCTGGGTCAACCGGGCGGCCTTGCCGTCGGACTGCATTTCCAAAGGAGCATGTCATGCCTCTGATGCTTGATCGACGGCGGCTGGTGTTGGGCGGCGGCCTGGGCCTGGCCGCGCTGGGCCTGCCAGGCGGCGCGACCCTGGCGCGGGAGATTCTCGGCGCATCCGGATTCACCCACGGCGTCGCCAGCGGCGAGCCGGGACCGGACTCCCTGCTGCTGTGGAGCCGCTGCGTCCTCGCAGGCGGCGCCGACGAGATCCGCCTGGACGCCGAGATCGCCCTGGACCGCGACTTCAGCCAGATCGCGGCGCGCGGCAGCGTGCGCACAGGCGCCTATCGCGACTGGACGGCCAAGATCACCCTGGACGGCCTGAACCCCGGCACGACCTACTGGTATCGCTTCATCGGCCCGGACGGGACACGGTCGCAGACGGGACGCGCGAGGACCCTGCCGGTCGGCCGAACCGGCCGGTTCCGTATCGGCCTGTTCTCCTGTTCCAACCTGCCGACGGGGTGGTTCAACGCCTACGCCCATGCGGCGGCGCGTGAGGATGTCGACCTGTGGCTGCATGTCGGCGACTATGTTTATGAGTACGGCATCGGCTCCTACGCCGTGGACGACCGCATCGCGGAGCGCGCTGTTCTTCCCGCTCATGATCATGAGATGGTCGCCTTGGCCGACTATCGCCTGCGCTTCGCCTGTTATCGCGCCGACCCCGACCTGCAGGCCCTGCACGCGGCGGCGCCCATGGTCTGCGTCTGGGACGATCACGAGTCCGCCAACGACAGTTGGGAGGGGGCGGCTCAGAACCATCAGGCGGCGACCGAGGGCGACTGGAACATGCGCCGCGCCGCCGCCGTCCAGGCCTATCTGGAATGGATGCCGATCTCGGAAGAACCGTGGAAGTCCTATCCGATCGGCGATCTGGCCACCCTCTACCGCACGGAATCGCGTCTGATCGGCCGCACCCGTCAGGCCGACATCGGCGCCGCCTATCGCGAAGGAACCGAGGCGGCCCTGACCGCCTTCCGCGACGGCGTGTGGCAGGACGCGTCGGCGACCATGCTCGGCTCGACCCAGGAGGCCTGGCTGGCGGGCGAGATGCGCCGCAACGCCCGGACCACAGCCTGGCAGGTGGTGGGCATGGGGACCATCATGGGGCGCACCGTCATGCCCCAGGACGCCGTCAGCTGGCTGCGCCAGGACCTTAGCGAAGGCGCCGTCCGCTCCTTCACCAACGCCGCGCGGGCGGGCCGGGTCGGCCTGCCGATGTGGATGGATCGCTGGGACGGCTATCCGACGGCGCGCTCGCGCTTCCTCAAGGCGGCGCAGGCGGCCGACGCCGACCTCGTCATGCTGGCGGGCGACAGCCACAATGCCTGGGCCTATTCCCTGTCCGAGGATGGTCGTCCCGCTGGGGTGGAGTTCGCTGGCCAGGCCGTGACCTCGAACGGCATCGAGCGACAACTGGGCGTCGCCCCTTCCGTCGCCGCTCGCTCCTTCGTCGCCGCCAACCCTGAGATGGCCTGGGCCCAGACCAGCGGGCGCGGCTATATGATGATCGACATCACGCCCGAGCGCGTCGGCGGCGAGTGGATTTTCATGGAGACGATCAAAGCGCGAGGCGCCAGCGTCGCCGGGACGCATAGGATGGCGGTCGAGAAGGGGCGGCGACGTTTTCTCGCGTGACGATCAGCGCGCGCAACGCACAGGTGTCGCGGGCGCCGAGGAGCGGACTGAGCTAGGCGGCCTGCTTTCGAGCCGTCTATTGGGCGAGTTTGGCGACGGGTGTTGTGTGGCAGGCTAGGCGGCCGGCTGATCCGACGGCGCGGCCCATCCACGCTTTCACAGTGCCCCGCACTCGACCTCAGGGCGTGCGACCGTCATCGATGAGGGCCTGCATATCCTCGACGGTGACGTCGTGGCGCCATGCGATCTGCGGCGTCAGGCCTAGCAGGCTGCTCCAGATCCCGATCGCGCCAGCGAGGGCGATGGCTACGCCGTAGGGAATCCCGCGGCCCCAGTCGCCCTTGCCGCGCAGGGTGATCATCGCCAGAGCGCGTCGCGGGCGGCTGGCGAAGCTGGCGAGGGCCATCACGCCGCCGATCAGGACCGTCAGCAGGGCCATGGCCGGCAGATTGTCCAGACCCATGAAGAGGGCGACCGTCGCGAACATCTTGGAGTCGCCCGCGCCAATGATCCTGGTCAGCCAAAGCGCCATCGTCACCACCAAGGCGATGGCGGCGGCGGCGATGGCCGGCCCGAAATGGACGCCGCCTGCGAGGAAGCACCAGGGCAGGAACAGCGCCAGAAGGACCAAAAGCGCCAGATTGGGAATGCGCCGATGCCGGATGTCGGAGATCGCGATCCAGGCGGCCACCGCGCAGAAGGCGGCGCCGATCACATATTGGACGATCTCAGCGATCGGCATTGGAGGCCAGTCCCCGCTGTTCCCGGGCGGCCATATCTCGCGCGTATTCCAGATTGGCCGACGCGCGCCGATAGTATTCACCCTTGGACCTGATGGCTTGGCCCAGAAGTTCGTTGGCCTGTCGATAATCGCCGCGAACCGTTGCGGCGAAGCCGGCGTTGTTCAGCAAGAGCGCCATTTCGGTTGACGAACCGCCCGAGACGGCCTGGTCGTATTCACCGCGCATGGCCATGGCCAGTCTCAGGTTCGTGCGCGCGGCCGCCATATCCGGCTTGCGTTCGAGAGCCTGAACGAAGTCCGCGACAGCTTCGTCGAGCCGTCCTTGAAGCAGGCGCGAGAAGCCCCGATTGTTGAACACCGGCGCATCGTCGTCCATTTCCGCAAAGGCGCGATCATAGGCGGCTTCGGCCTGGCTCCACTCGCGGCGGCGGTCGTGTTCGGCGCCCAGGCCGTTCCAGGCGCGACCGGCGCGGGGATCGGCGGCCACGGCTTCCTCCAGCGCCGCCAGGGCTTCGTCGCTCTTGCCCAGCAGGGACAGGGCCAGGCCTGCGCCCTGCAGGGCTGCGGCGCGGACGGAGGGCGCAGCGCGAACGCGGTTGAAAGTCTCGAGCGCATCGGCCGGCCGTCCGCGGGCAAGCTGCAGTTCGCCGGTCAGCAGGTCGAGCCGGGCGTCTTGCACTCCGGCCAGCAGAGCCTGATCCAGCATCCGTCCTGCATCCACCAGCCGCCGCTCGTCGAGCGCGCGGTTGATATCCGCCACCCGGGCGTCCGCGACCGCCGGATTGGGGGCGGCCGCGATGGTCGGGCTCCATGCCGCGCTTGCGAGCGTCGCAACCGCGGCCCAGCAGGCCAGCGTCCTGTTCAGGGGCATCACGTTCTCCTGGCGGGGGTTTTCCCGAGCGAAACGGCGGGAGGCGGCAGGCGCCATGTCCTGGCGTCGGCGCCGAGGGTCAGGCGCATGCCCTCGCAGGGCGTCGCGCACGGAGACAGCCGGACGGGGCCGGGCAGGGTCCGTGACAGGGCGAGGGCGACGGTGCGGCGAGACTCGGGGAAGCAGATGACCGTTCGAGCCTGCGGGCTGGCCGGGTTTCGGCTCAGTCGCGGAGGCGTCCATCCCCGGCTGGCCAGGTGTCTGTGCATGGCCTGGGCGAGCGCGGGGCGCCCCGAGGCGTTCTCGATATCCAGCGGACGGCCAAGCAGGGCCGGCGAACGCGGCGCGGCGAGGGCTGCGCTGCTCGTTGGCGTCGTCGGCGCCGGGCCTGGGACGGCGACGGCGACGGGGGCTGCCGAGGCGTTCACGACCGGCGGCGGGGACACGGCTATTGCGGGCGCGATGGCGGGCGCTTCCATCGCCGGGATCGACGGTCTGGCGTCCGTCTGGTGGGCCAGGGCGACGGTCGCCGCGCCATGACCTTGCAACTGATCTGAATAGGCGAGGTTCTCGGCCACGACCCTGGAGGCGGGGTCCAGTTGCAGGGCCTGGGCATAATAGCGGGCGCTCAGGTCGAAGCGGCCCAGCTTGTCGTAGACCACGCCGAAGGCGTTCAGGACGCGGATATCGGATGCATTCCGGGCGCGGGCGCGTTGGAGCAGGTCGAGGGCCAGGGCGTAGTCGCGCCTGGAGATCGCCCAAACGGCGCGATCATAATAGGCGTCGCCGTTCGACAGGGGAGAGGCGGCCGAGATTGAGACGGGGCGCGGGGCGATGGTGCGGTCCGCCGATCCCCAGGTCAGCAGGCTGCAGCCGCCGAGAGCGACGGACAGGCCCAGCGTGATCGTCGAGCGAAGGCCGGGCATCATCCTCTCCCGCGGCCGGCGAGCGCCGGACCCAGCTCGCGGATGACGTCGATGATCGGCGGCAGAAGCAGCGCGAACACGACGACAGGCAGGATGCAGGCGACCAGGGGAATGGTCATGAGCACGGGAATGCGCATGGCCTTCTCTTCAGCGACGTGAAACCGGTTGGCGCGCATCTCCACGGCGTAGCTGCGCAGGGTCTGGGCGATGCTGGCACCCAGGACGTCGCTCTGGATCAGCAGCGTCACGAATGACCGGACGCCGTCCACGTCGGCCCGCTGGGCCATGCCGCGCAGGGCTTCGGCGCGCGATTGACCGGCTCTGAGTTGCTGCGAGACCCGGCCATAGGCGTCAGCCATCCTCGGATGGGACTGGCTGATTTCCTGACCGACCCGGACGAAGGCGGCCTCCAGGCCCAGGCCGGCCTCGATGCAGACGACGGTCAGGTCCAGAACGTCCGGAAACTCCTGCTCCATAGCCTGCTGACGGGCCCGGATGCGATTGTTGAGGATCATGTGAGGCAGGACCAGGCCGACGCCGCACAGTGCCAGGGAGACCAGGATGAGCAGGAGGAGAGGGGCCGGTTGCGCCACGAATTTCTGGGCGGCCAGAAAGACCAGAGGCAGGCCGATGGCCAGGGCGAACCGCCCCATGACGTACCAGATCGGCCCGGCCGGATGTTCGATGCCGACCAGCGACAGCCTGTGACGGAGTTTTCGACGCCCGTCGCCGTCGCTCAGGGATGAGGATCGCTGAACCCACATCATGAAAGAGCTGCCGACCGCATCGGCGCGCAGAACGGGTCCAGCCGCATTGGCGGCCGCCGTCCCCTCGCCAAGCCGTCTCTGGGTCCGAAGCAGCCCTGAAACGGTCTGGATCAGCGCCAGAGATCCGATGGCGGCGGCGGCGAATACAAGAATGTATATGAGCGTATCAAGTATCATGATGAGCTCAATATTTGAAGTTGATGATCTTGTTCATGATGAACTGCCCGACGATGTAGAGGCCTGCGATGAAGACGGCGACGGGCCAGAAGATCGGATCGGAAAATTTGGAAGAGTAGAACTGGGGCTGCATCAACAGGATCGCCCCGATGACGAAGAGCGGCAGCAGGCTGAGGATCAGGGCGGAGGCCTTGCCCTCGCTGGCGAGGGCCTTGACGCGTTTGGCCAGGGAATGCCGCCCTCTGACCACGCCGGCCAGACCGTCCAGGATCTGGACCAGGTTGCCGCCGGTTTCCGACTGGATCGCCACGCTGACGGCGAAGAAGTGAGCGTCGGGGGAGCCGGTTCGGACAGCGAAACTGGTCAGGGCGTCCTTGAACGCCGCGCCATAGGTGGTTTCATCGACGATCAAGCCCAGTTCCGAGCCGATCGGATCGCCCATCTCGGTCGCGGCCAGGTTCACCGCCGAGACCACGGGGTGTCCCGCGCGAAGGGCGCGGGTGATGATGTCCAGCGTGATGGGAAGCTGATCTTCCAGCTGCTTCAACCGCAGACGGCGACGGCGCGCGATCAGCAGGTAGGCGGTCATCACGGACAGGCCCAGGGCGCCGATCAGCGCCATGAGGCCGTTCGTCGCCAGGGTGGTGGCGGCAGGGCGCATGATCGCCATCGACAGCAGCCATAGCCCGCCCGCAGCCCCGACAACGATCAGCGTCAACCGCGTCGGCGTCATCGTCATGCCGGCCTGCCGCAGGTAGCTCCAGAGGGCGTCGTGCAGGTTCGTCAGCCTGCGCCCGGCCGACGAGGGCGCGTTGGGTTTCCGCACCAGACGTTCGTAGACCTCGTGCGGCGGGGCACCGGCGGCCTGCAGCGTCAGTCTCCGGTTGATCCGCCGGTGGCTGGCGCGCGCCGCCAGCAGGCGATCCGCGGTGGTCTGCACCGCCAGCACCACCGCGAGAAAGGTCAGGACATAGGCCAGGGGGATGAAGCTGGCCGGCGTCACCGCGAGACCCTCCCTGGCACGAAGATCTCATGAGGTATGTGGATGCCTCGTGATGCGAGCATCTCCATGAATTTGGGACGGACGCCCGTGGTCTCGAGTTGGCCCTGGATCTGGCCGTCCGCGTCGCGTCCGGTGCGTCGGAACTTGAAGATCTCCTGCATGGAGATCACGTCCTCCTCCATGCCGACGATCTCGGAGATGGAGACGATGCGTCGTCGACCGTCTTCCAGTCGCTCGGCCTGCACCACGACGTGGACGGCGGAGGCGATCTGCTGGCGAACGGAGCGGGGGGAGATTTCCAGGCCCGCCATGCCGATCATCTGCTCGACGCGGCCCAGGGCGTCGCGCGGCGAGTTGGCGTGCACCGTGGTCATGGACCCTTCGTGTCCGGTGTTCATCGCCTGCAGCATGTCGAACGCCTCGCCGGAGCGGACCTCGCCGACGATGATCCGGTCCGGGCGCATGCGCAGGGCGTTGCGCACGAGATCGCGCAGCGTCACCTCGCCGCTCCCTTCGATATTCTGGGGGCGGGTTTCGAGGCGGCCGACGTGCGGCTGCTGGAGTTGGAGTTCGGCGGAATCCTCGATCGTCACGATCCGCTCCCGATCGTGAATGAAGGCGGACATCGCGTTCAGCAGGGTCGTCTTGCCCGAGCCCGTTCCGCCGGAGATCAGCACGTTGCGCCGCGCGCGAACGATCGCCTCGAGGATCGTCGCCATCTCCTGGGTGAGCGATCCCAACTCGACCAGCCGGGGCATGCGGATGGGGTCGCGTGCGAATTTGCGGATGGACACCAGCGGACCATCGACCGCGAGCGGCGGGATGATGGCGTTGACGCGACTGCCGTCCGGCAGGCGCGCATCCACCATGGGCTGGGATTCATCGACCCGCCGACCCACGGCGGCGACGATCTTGTTGATGATCCTCACCAGGTGGCGCGTGTCCTCGAACCGCACGTCCGTCAGCTCGAGCTGCCCCAGGCGTTCGACATAGACCGTCGAATGGGTGTTGATCAGGATGTCGTTGACCGTGTCGTCGGCGAGCAGGGGCTCGAGCGGCCCAAGGCCCAGGAGTTCATCCAGAACATCATCGATCAGGACGTCGGTCTGCGCCGGCGACAGCAGGCGTTTTTCCTCGGCCAACAGGCGCGTGACCACGCCGTGCACCTCATCGCGCAACTGTTCGCGCGGCGCGCGCTCCAGGGCGCTGAGGTTCAGCAGATCCAGCAGCTGCTGGTGGATGCGGACCCTCAGGCCGACACCGTCCGATGTCGCGGCGCTCGCGGATCGTTCGCCTTTCCGCGCGGGAGGGGGCGTCGTGCCGGAGTCTTCAGGGGTCCACAGCATGCTCTATGGCTCCGCTTGCTGTCTTGATGGCGTGTGGATGAGGTCGGCGAACTGGCCGAGCGCCTTCTCCAGCCGGGTGCCCCGGCGGATGTGCGAAAGCTCCACCCCTTGATTGACGGCGATGCTCATGTTGCGGTCCAGCGGCAGGCAGAGGTCGAAGGACCGGCCCAGCGCGTGTTCCGCCGCCTTGATCGAGAGGGCCGAAGTCTGCTCCGGCGTGACGGCGTTCAGGACCAGGGTCAGGGGGCGGTCGGTCAGGCCCTGGTTGGCGATGACGGCGAGCTGGCGGCGAAGCAGGTGGATGTGCGGCACCGACAGCGCGGTCACCACGACAATGCGATCCGCCAGTTGCAGCGCGCGATTGGTCCAGGCCGTCCAGACCGAGGGCATGTCCAGCAGCGTCAGGGCGAAGTCGCGACGAAGCCCGCTGAGCAGGGCGTCGATCTGTTTCGGCGACAGGGCTTCCAGCGGGGTCAACTCGCCGGGCGCCACCAGCACGCGCAGGCCGCTGTTGTGGCGCGCCAGGGCGGCGCCCAGCGGAATCGCCGCGATCTCTCCGCCCGCCGCGATGCAGTCCGTCAGGGAGACCGCGTCGTCGACATCAAGATAGAGGCCCGCGCAGCCGAACTGCAGGTCCAGATCGGCCACGCAGACGTCGCCGGCCCGGCGTCCCGCGATCATGGCGCCGGCCTGAATCGTCAGCGCCGTGGCGCCCACGCCGCCGCCGGCCTTGATCACGGCCACGACCTGATTGTCGCGCGGGCGCGCGCTCTCACGCAGCGTGCGCCCGGCGCCCAGGAGCCGCTCGAGGGAAAGCGCCAGGGCGGCCTCGGAGACCGGCGCCGGCAGGACGTCGACCGCGCCTTCCCGGATCAGGTGACGGGTCGTGATCGCGTCGGCCTGATGCAGAACGATGATCAATCCGACATCCTGGGTGGCGCGGATGCGGGCGCGGGCGTCTTCGATGTCCGTCGCCGAACCGCCGTCGACCACGGCGATCAGAAGGTCCAGTCCCGCCGGCGCCGGCACGGGCCAGTTCGGTCCCATCGAGGTGAACGCCACGTCGGGAAAGAGGTCGGCGACCACGCGCAGGACGCCGTCGCCGCCCAGGGCCCCATCGACCACTCCTATCCGCCGCGCCGCAGGGCCCGCCCCGCGCTCGCTCGTCGCCGGGGGGCGCCGTCGACCTAGCCTGGAGAGAAGTTGACTGACCAAGGGAACTTGCGCCTTTCGCCGCGTGTGTGGCCGCGCCGGCAGACGTCTCCTGTCTGTTAACGTGGGCTGCTGGAGGAACGAACGGTGGTCGTGTCGACGACGCGAGGCGGCGTCACGGTCCCGGTGCGGTAGCGCGCCTGGGCCAGGCCCGCGCGTGAACCGTCGGCGGGCGCCGGACCTGTAGGGTACTGGGCCTCGGGATCGGCGATCTGGGCGGCCAGCGCCGAATTCAGCGCTACGCCGAAATTGGGCGTCACGTGCATCTGGCTTTGGGTGCAGGCGCCAAGCGTCCCGAACAGGACGGTCGCGACGGCGGCGCAGGCGATCAGGCGGACGGTGCGGTTCATGTCGGGCGCCTTAGTAGAGGACATGGCCATGAGGGCCTTCGATGCCGCCCGCCCCCGGGGCGGACTGGAGCAGGACGCGGTCTTCCGGCCGGACCGAGGCGGCTGAACCGCTCTGGCGTCCCAGCAGGAAGAGTTCGAAGTCGGAGGGGGGGATGAAGTTGTCGGCGGCGGTCTGAAGATATCCGCGCCGCGGCGTCACCAGATGCGGTGTCACCACGATCACCAGCTCGGTTTCATCGCGCTGGAAGCCCGTGGACTTGAACAGGGCGCCGATGATGGGCAGGTCGCCGATGAAGGGGAACTGGCGAATCTGGTTCTGATAGTCGTTGCGCAGCAGGCCGGCGATGGTGAAGGATTCTCCGTCCCGCAGTTCGACGGTCGTGTTCGCGCGGCTGACCCTCAGGCCCGGAATGACGATGCCGCCGTTGGTGATCGAAACCGTCGGGTCGATGCTCGACACCTCGGGCGCGACCACCAGATTGATCATGCCGTCCGAGAGAATGGTCGGCGTGAAGGCCAATGACACGCCGAACTGCTTGAACTCGATCGTGACGTTGGGGCTGTCGTTGTTCTGGTTGTTGACGGCGACGGGAATGGGGAATTCGCCGCCCGCGAGGAAGCTGGCGGTGTCGCCCGACATGGCGATCAGGTTCGGCTCGGCGAGCGTCTTGACCAGGCCTCGCGTTTCGAGGGCGTCGAACAGCAGGGTCAGGTCGCCGTCCCCGGCGCTGAAGATCAGGGAGGCCTTGCCGAAGCTCCGCAGGAGATTGCCGGCCGTGGCGCTCAGGGTGTCGCCCGTGGTGACGTCCAGCGAGGGGTTCCCGCCCGTGGCGTCGCGCTTGACGTTCAGGCGCAGGTCGCGGGCCGTGGAGGATCGCATCTCGGCGAAGCGCACGTTCAGCATCACCTGCTGGGTGCCCTCGACCGACATCAGGTTCACCACATGGCCGGGGGCGTAGCTTTCCGCCAGGGTCATGATTTGGCCCAGGGCGGCCGCGCTGCTGGCCGGGCCTGACAGCACGATGGATTCATTCGATGCCCGGATCGACACCCGGGTCTCGGCCGGCAGGATCTCGTGGATTCTCTGCTTCAGGCCGTTGATGTCGGGTCCGACCGTGACGGCCATGCTGGTGGCCGAGCGGCCGCCGGGGCCGTGGATGGTCAGGGTCGTCGAACCCATCTTCTTGCCGACGACATGGACCGCCCGACTGTTCAGCGGCATGACGTCGGCGATCTCGGCGTCGCCGATCATCAGGTTGGTGTAGCCGCCGGGCACGTCCAGGGTGCGCGCCGCGCCGGGGCTCAGGAAGATCTCGCCCGAGGGGCGTTCTTCCATGGCGCCGGGAGCGCTCCGGTCCTGCGCCGCAACGGCTCCGCCCGGGACCGTCAGGCCCAGCAGGACGGCGGCTGCAGCGGCGACGATGATGGCCCGTCCCGAGCTTCGGCCGGCGTATGCGCTGTGGTGGTTCATGGCCCCGCCTTGTCAGTAGTTGACTGAATATGCGGACGTTTCCGTGCCGCGGACGACCTTGATCTCAATCGGTTTCGGTCCGGCCGGACCGCTGGGGGGCGGGCTCGACGGACGCGCCCGCGCCGGTCGCGGGGAGGGCGCGTAGTTCGCGGCCACGGGCTGGAAGACGGACTGGCGGCGCGGCAGGCCGAGGTCGGCGGTGGTGATCATGCCGGGCGCCTGAAGCGTCTGATCCTCGATCTTGCGCAGGGCCAGAGACACGGTCCCGACGACGCCGCCCAGGGAGAGGGTCTGGGCCTGATCGGGCGCGACCTCCAGGGTGACGGCGCGGACCACGACGGGCTTGTCCGCCTCGTCGTCGTCCGACTGATCGACGCCGAGGACCAGGACGTTCTCGGCCAGGACCTGGGTGACCGCGGGCTTGTCGCCTTCCGGCGATCGCGTCAGCAGCACGTCGACCCGGTCGCCCGGCAGGACGAAGCCGCCGACGCCGGCCACGTCGTTGACGCGCACGCTGACGGCCCGCATCCCGTCGCCGAGCGCGGCGGACAGGTTCAGGCGCGTGGTGGCGCTCGACACGCGGTTGCTGAGAATGGGTTCGTTGGGCGAAAGCGGGCGCAGGGCGCGTCGCGGCTCGGCGTCCGCAAGTAAAGTTTCAGTAGAGGCGAAGGCGCCGGCCGGCGCGGCGTCGGCGGGGAAACGGACCACCTTGAGCATGGCGGGCGTCAGCTGCGCGCCGCGCGGAATGGGGGCGGCGGCGACGACGACGGGGATGGCCGCGGCGTTCGCCGCCTGGCCCGTCGGGTCCGGCCTGGTCGAGTTGACGTATCCTCGCACAAGGAAGACGACGACCAGTCCCATGAGGACCGCCGCCAGCAAGGCGAGCAGAGATCGTGTTGAGGCAGACATGGCCGACCGTTCCCCCAAAGCGAGGTCTAGGACATCCGTGGTTCAACTGTTCTCAGTGAACGAGGATCGCGGAGTAATGTTACCAAACCGATAAGCGCCCGTAGAGGCGAAGGAAATACGGCCCGGGCGGGAGCCTCGGGCCGTATTCGGCCGGTTAGGGAGCAGGGGCGGCCGGGCAGGTCGACGGGTCGCTGATGCACGTGCTGGCGTCGGACATGGCGGTGCTGATGCTGGTTCCCAGGAGGATCGCAGCGGCAGCGATGCCGACGCCGACGATGGCCAGGATGAGGGCGTATTCGGCGGCCGAGGCGCCGTTTTCGTCGGTCAGATAGGACATGAACTTGGTCATGGGTTGCTTCTTTCATCAGATTGAAAATCCGGCCCCCCGAACGCGGGCCGCTTACATTCCGGTGAGAGACAGGCAGCCCTATCGCCTACCGTGGCTGTTTTTAAATCACCGCGTTCACCAAGTGTAAACCATAATAGATAGTTAACGACTAAGTTTTCGATGTTCATCGACTTTAAGGACTGACGAATTTGGTTCCATCGAAAATGATGATTTCTATAAAAAGGCGCGAATTGGCCTGAGTCTTGGCCGTGCTTCTGCGGTAGATGAGGGATTGAATATTCAGTTCGCCTGTTTGGCGACTATAACTGTCAAGCTTGCCGGAAACGCGGACGGGGCGAGGGCGGGGCGAGGGCTCAGGCCGAGGCGGATCCCTGGTCATCGGCGCGCCGACCGCGCGTCTTTTTGCGGCGCTCGACGGGCTGCACCGACAGGCCTTTGGCGGCGGCCCGTCCGGCGACGACCGCGCCGAGCAGCAACAGGGCGCAGCTGGCGACTTCCTGAAGCAGGGGCAGGGCGCCCGGCGCCTTGGTCAACAGCACGAAGGGCGTGAAGGGCGGAACCCACAGCAGCCAGTCCAGGCGCTGGCCTGCTCCGATCGAGGAGACGAGGGCGACGAAGAAGGCCGCCAGAAGCAGGCCGAACAAGGGGCGCACCATGTTCTGGGCCGCCGCCGCGTCGCGAGCCCGCACGCCCACGGCCACGGTCAGAAGCCCGTAGAAGGCGAAGGCCAGAAGATAGATCAGCGCCGCCCGGAGCAGCGACGCGGGATCGCCCAGGCTGGCGGCCAGGCCGGCGCCGCCCGCCTGCCGCACGCCGGGCGCCAGGATCGCCAGGCCGGCGGCGGATCCCATCCAGGCGCCCAGGACCAGCAGGGACACGGCTCCCACGCCGATCACCTTGCCCAGCACGATCTGAACGGGGCGGACAGAGGCCAGAAGGCTCTCCAGCGACCGGTTGCCCCGCTCGCGCACTACGGCTTGCAGCAGCATGCCGAGCGACCCGGTCAGGGTCATCCATAGCGTCAGCACCAGGGCGAAACGCCCCAGGGACGCCGGAGCGCCGGAGGGCGGCGGCTGCGTCGCCTCGGGCGAGGCCTCGGCGGTGCGGCTCGGCGCCGGCGTCGTTGTCGGGGTCGTCGCCAGGGCCCCGCGCGCGACGTCGCGCTCGACCGTGCGCGTCAGAAGGCGCCATTGCAGCGGCCCCAGCGCGGGCGCGCCGGATTGGGTGAGCAAAACGTCAACGGGGCCGGTGCGGCGCACCTCGATCGTCAGGGGCGGCTCGGGCGAGGCGGCAGGCGGTCCGACGCGGATCGCGACGGCGCGACCGTCCAGTGCGGCGAGGTCCTCAAGCGCCGCGACGGCCATGCGGGCCAGAACGGGATCTTCGGCGACGACATGGATCGGGGCGGGCGCGGGCGCCTTGAATGAGACCGCCAGCGCTCCGGCCGCCGCCGCCATGATGATCGGGCCGACCAGAAGAGCGATCCAGAAGCTGGCGGTGGCCACATAGGTCCGAAACTCGCGTTCAGCGATGAGCCGAACTGGGCCGATCATGCCGCCTGCCGGTCCGGCGGGAGGGTCGTTTCGGCGTTCCGGGTCAGGCTCCAGAAGGCGCCCTCCAGGTTCTCGCGAATGGGCTCGAAGGCGAAGATCGGCACGGCGCGTTCCGACAGGGCGCGCATCAGGACGGGGTGGGTCACCTCGCGCGGCAGGGCGACCTGCCAGCGTGTCGCCGCGCCCAGTCGCGAGCCCACGGTCGATAGCGGCCAGGCGCGTCCGCCGATGGCTTCGGCGGAGGCGATCAGACCGGCCTCGTCGTCGGTCACGACGACCGCGCCGTGCGGCGCCTGACGCGCGGCGTCGCTCACGGATCCTTCAAACACCGTGCGGCCGTTCGACAGGATCGCCACCCGGTCGCAGATCGCCTCGGCGGCCGCCATCGAATGGGTCGAGAACAGGATGGCCCCGCCGCCGGCGCGGAACTCGGCGAACAGCGACAAGATCTCGCTCTGGGCGATGGGGTCCAGCCCCGACAGCGGCTCGTCCAGCAGCAGAAGCTCGGGCTCGTGCGCCAGGGCGCACAACAGCTGCACCCGCTGGGCGTTGCCTTTGGACAGGGTCTCAATGCGCTCGCGCTCGCGGCCGCCCAGCCCGATGCGGTGAAGCAGCCGGTCGGCCGTCCTCAGCGCCGCCTTGCGTTCCACGCCCTTCAAGCGCGCGTTGAAGGCGATGACGTCCCGTGCGCGATCGCGAGGGAACAGGCCGCGTTCTTCGGGCAGGAAGCCGACCCTATGGCGGCTGGCCGCGTCAGCAGGGGCGCCGAACAGCCGGATCTCTCCCGCCTGGGGCTTCAGCAGGCCGAGAAGGCAGCGCAGCGTCGTGCTCTTTCCCGCGCCGTTGACGCCGATGAAGCCGGTGATCGAGCCGCGCGGGACGCTGATCGACACGTCGCTTACGCCGCGCCCGTCGCCGAAGCGGTGCGCCAGGCCGTGGACCTCCAACGAGAGATGGGGCGACGTCTGCTGCATGGGAGAATTGGAGGCTGGGTCGGTTAATAACTGAATAACCGGGGTCCAGCTCCGGGCGTCAGGGATGGCAGGCGGTCACCGTGAAGGGCTGGACGCCGCCGGCGCCCGGCAGTCCGGTGATCAGGGTCAGCGACCCCGAGGCGGTCACCTGATGGCCGCAGGGCGCCACGGCATAGGTGAAGACGGGGCTGACGCCGGGGCCGCGGTATCGCCCTGTGGCGAAGGTCGAGACGCTGGCTTGGTCGAAACAGACGGCGGTCCGCACCGAAGCGCAGCGCGCCGCTTCCTCGACGGTGCTTTGCAGGTTGGCGTAGGCGAAAATCAGCATCGCCATGTAGATCGAGCCGATGGTGAGGGCGATGAAGGCCGGCGCGACGAGCGCGAACTCGACGGCCGAGGCGCCGGATCGATTCCGAAACAGGCGACGGGCGGCGTTCAGCCTCATCAGTCCAGCCTCATCGTCGAGGTCCGTACGATCGGGGTCGTCATCATCCCGCCCAGGCTGACGCCCTGAAACAGGGGCGCGTAGGGGTAGGAGACGGTCACGGCGACGTAGTCGGCAGGAGCGGTGGTCGCGAGGCCCCCGGCCGAGGTGCAGTCCGCGGGCCGGGCGGCGGGCGGGGCGGCGACCTGCTGCAGAACGCCCGAGCCGTCCACGCAGAAATAGCCTTCGGTCACGGCGCCCAGCTGGACCACGGCGCCCAGCGACGTGCTCTGCGCTGCTGCCGCGATCCGGTTCGTCGGCGATGTCAGCAGCGGGCAGCGCGTGGCGTCGGTGGCGGGCAGTTTGGCCTGGGTGTCGCAAGTCTCCCAGATCATCTGGGCGGCGACCTGAGCCGCCTCTTCGACCTGCATCCGCCGGTGGATGTAGACGCCGATGTCGATGACGTTCAGCAGTGGGATGACCAGGACGATGAGCCACAGGGCGAACTCGACCCCCGCGGCGCCGCTGCGGTCGCGCAGGAGGCTCATGCGACGTCTCATTGCACCAGCCCGAGCCGGTTGGATGTCCCCGGAATGGTCGGCATGTCCAGGCCGGCCTCGCGGCATTCATCGGTCGGATTGTCGAAGATGCTTCCGGTGCCGCTGACCAGAATGGTCTTGGCGACGATGCCGATGCAGGACACGCCGTTCGTCTTCTTGTTGATCGCGCCGCGAATGTCGAAATTGCCGTTGGGCATATAGATCAACCCCTGAACGAGCAGGGTCGGATCATTGCCGGTGTAGAGGAGGTCCAGACTGTTGCGGTTGCCCGTCAGGCGACCGTCCTGCATCAGCGCCACGCCTTTCAGCGCGCCGGTTTTCGGTGCGGCGATGTCCAGCACGCCCGTGCCCGTCGAGTTCACCGGGATGTGGCGGTAGGTCGTCGATCCGCCGTTGGTCGATACCCCGGAAAAGATCACCGTCAGACTGCCCGATCCCGAGGTCTGCAGCTTGTGTCCGTTCAGGTCCAGCTTGCCGTTGTAGACGACCAGGACGCTGTTGGGCGTGGTGACGTTGACGTCCGTGGTCAGGCGGGCGTCGCCGCACTTCTTCACCGGCGAGGCCCAGGAGTCCGAGGTCGACAGGGTCGGCCCGGACGTCCCTTGCGGATAGGAACTGCAGGTGTTCGCCGGGATCGGCGGATTGGCCGACAGCTGCGAGAAGGGATCCGTCAGCGGCGGCTGACCGCTGCGCTGCACCTGGCCGCAGTTCGAGGTCCCGACCGCGTCTCCGTAATAGACTCCGGTGTCGGAGTTGGCGCCGTTGCAGCGAAGAGCGCTGTTGCTGAACATGTCGCAACCGGCCAGGTCCACGTTCGGGCCGCCGTTGATCCGGATCGACTGGCCGGTCGAGCTCAGTCCGATCAGGCAGTAGTTCTCGCCGCGCCCGCGCGGCCGCGCCACGGCCTGGGCGACGACGGTCTGGGCGCTTCGACCGCCCACGACGGTATCGCCCGAGAAGCCGACGATGCGCGTCAGGTAGAGGGGGATCGGCCGGCTGATGGTCACGCGATAGCAGTTGGTCGCGGTCGAAGGCGCAGGACAGGCCGCCGTGTCGATGGCGTCGACGACTGTGTTGTTGGACCCGTTGGAATAGCCGTACCGAGTACTGACCGCTCTGGCCTCGGCGGCATAGCCGACATCGCCGTTGGTCGCTGCGGCGATAGCGGCGGAGTCCGCAGCATGCTGCATCGAGCGCTGGGTCAGGTACCAGTTCCCGCCTTCGATCGCGAGGCTGAGGGCGCCCACCAGGGGGACGATCATGAGGGCGCCGAGCGGCCCCACATTGCCGTTCTCTCGGAACAGGGCGTGCGCGGCCTTACGGCCTAGTCGCGCCGTGCTCGCAAGGACGGCCTTGAACATACGCTGCATGCAATCCCCCGAAACGTGGGTCTGACTGGCGCACAATAAGTTCACAAAGTGGCACGAAAAACCGAGTTACGCAAACGGGGGCCTGATTGCGTCGGCCGGATCATCACTCCATCCGGCGGGGTGGCGATGTCAGGCCATGAACCTTGTTCTTGGTATGAGGGCGCCGACCTCCCCGTCCTGGGATTGGTAGGTCAGGGCGACAACCAGCCCTGCGGTTCGTTTGCGATTCCAGACCTGGAATCCGGCCTCCTGGGTCTTGGCCATGCTGGAGACGATGGAAAGGCCAAGGCCTGATCCGGCTGCTTGCCGGGTAGCGCGGCCGCGGAAGAAACGTTCGGAGAGCCGAGGCAGGTCGGCGTCGTCGACGCCGGGGCCGTGATCCCAGACGGCGACGCGGACCTTGTTCCCGTGTCGAGCGACGTGAACGAATGTGGGAGGGCCGCCGTAGCGTGCGGCGTTGTCGAGCAGGTTGGTGACCTGTTCGACGATCAGGTTCGCGTCGCCGCGCACCGGGATGACCCCATCGGGCATCCGCAAACGAATGGCTCCGGGAGGCTGGACCGAGCCGCGCATGCTTTCAACGGCGCAGCGCACCGCGCGTCCGAGGTCGGCATGGTTGGTTCCAGGCAGACTGTCCGCCCTGGCGGTGGACAGGAGCTGATGGGTCAGGCGTGTCATGGCCCCGA
>RCUK01000142.1_pt1 | contig 87983 bp, 64 predicted proteins | sample 2166381 | NCBI WGS metagenome assembly RCUK01 (sample SAMN09932809, study PRJNA488358) | compost metagenome | isolation source: compost soil in an enriched community | place: Germany: Experimental Botanical Garden | reverse complement strand
CTCTTTGGAGTGGCAGCAGCCAGTAAGAAGAAGCAAGGACATATTATTACAACCGCAGTAGAGCATCATGCTGTGCTTCATGCATGTCACCGTTTGGAGGAGAATGGATTTAAGGTCACCTATCTCCCCGTTAACTCGCAGGGGTGGGTGGATCCTACTCAGGTTAAGGAAGCTATTACAGAGGATACGATTCTGATCAGCGTAATGTATGCGAACAATGAAGTAGGAACTGTGGAGCCCATTGTAGAAATTGGAGAGATTGCCCGTGAGCATGGGATCGTTTTTCATGTTGATGCTGTACAGGCATTCGGTTCCCTTGAGATCTCTTGTGAAGACCTGCCCGTGGATCTGATGAGTTTCTCAGCTCACAAAATCAATGGACCACAAGGAATTGGGGCACTCTATGTGCATCGAAACATTGCGATAGAGCCGCTTCTCTATGGAGGACTTCAAGAGAGAAAGCGGCGTGCAGGGACAGAGAACCTGGCTGGAGTTGCTGGCTTTGCTAAGGCCGCTCAGCTTACTGTATCCAATCTCCGGGCCAAGCAAGCGGAGGATGAACATATGCGGCACAAATTTTTGGCTGCCCTTGAGCGTTTCGTAGGGAAGGAACATTTTGTCCTTAATGGGCATCCCACATCGCGACTGGCTCATATTGTTAATGTCAGCTTCCCGGAAGTGGGAACAGAGACCATGCTGATGAACCTCGATATGGAGGGGATTGCGGTGGCAAGCGGCTCTGCCTGCACATCTGGCTCACTTGAACCTTCTCATGTTCTTGAAGCTATGAAAGTGCCTGAAAATGTTTTGCGTTCTGCGATTCGTTTCAGCTTTGGTTTGGGTAATACTAATGAAGAAATGGAATACGCGGCCAAAAAAGTTGGAACCATTCTGGACCGTATACGTAGTAGGAAATAAGGTCTTCGTTCTTTTACTACTAACCGGCAGGGAGCGTGTCTTCGTTTTCAAAGGTTACAGAAAGTTCGGTAGGAGGGATCCTAGGGCCATGAGACTTCAAGAATTAATCGGATTATCCGTGTTTGACGTTGAGGAAGGTAAGCAAATCGGGAAGGTTCTGGATGTCCTTCTAAGTAGTGACTGGAAGATCGAAGGAATTGAACTGGAGAGCAAAGGCCTCTTCTCGTCCAGTATCAAGGCAGTACTATGGGAAGATATCGTCGCTTATGGCGAAGATGCCGTAATGATTCGTAATCAGCAGGCTGTCCGTAAGATGGAGGCCGAGAATATACAGCTAACTTTTGTCCTGGGTAACAGCAAGCTTAGGGAGCTTCCAGTTCTTACTAGCGATGGGGTTATGATTGGGCATGTAAGTGATGTTTATTTTGACCAGGAACTGGGAAACACAATAGTAGGATTGGAAATTAGTGATGGGTTTATTTCCGATCTGATGGAGGGCCGTAAATGGCTGCCTTTCACTTCAGAGATGACTAAGGGGGAGAGCGCAATTATTGTGCCTCCGCTAAGTGAAGAAAGGCTTGAAAAAGGGATTTATACTGCTAACGAATAGGTGTGATACGATGATGAAATGTCCAAATTGTAGCTCAAAAGATATAGGCAAGATTGGTTCTCACCAGTTTTATTGCTGGGGCTGCTTTATTGAACTAACCGTGAACGGGGAGAAAATGTCCGTGTATCAAGTTGAGGAGGACGGAACACTGAGTTCTTTGGATGATCTGTTCTTTGGCGAGGAAATGGTTCAGGACTTTCCTCATATACACGCATCTTCTTAAGGATTTCCGTTCTATGTACATATGAGATCCTTTTAGCCGCTTAGCTTGATTGCTCCTTGGTTGGAGTTTTCCGGGCAAGCGGCTTTTGTTTTCTCACTTTTTAACCTAACTTGTCCATGCACCCGATTATTTTCCATACCCTGCGCATATACTCTCTACATACAGCCAGTCCGTCTAGAGGGAGGGAATACGAATGGAACCATTCTGGAACAGTAAGATGTTCCGCTATGGCCTATGGGTACTGCTGGGACTTATTATTGTGTACTTCCTGTGGCTGCTGAAGCCGGTAATTGTACTTCTCTTCAGCTTTCTGAAAGTAATATTTGCTCCATTTGTCATTGCCTTGATTATTTCATATGTGCTAAATCCGATCGTTAAGCTTCTTGGAGAAAGAAAAGTTCCCCGTACGGCTGCCGTTCTGCTGATTTATGCCGTATTTCTGACAAGCCTTGCGGTCATACTCGCCAATATGATCCCCATGTTTATGAATCAGCTGCAAGAGCTTGGTGAACATCTGCCTGAGCTTACCCTGCATACCCAGCAGATTATGAATAGTTGGGACACTTCCTTTTTGCCGAATGGGGTACGTATGGGGATGAATAACTGGTTTTTTCAATTTGAGCAAAAACTCGCTGCCGGAATCTCCGATTTCATGAATAATATTGGGGCGACGATTGGCGTGATTTTTAATGCGTTCATTATTCCGTTCCTCATTTTCTATATGCTTAAAGATTTTGAAGTCATTGAGCGGATGATCATTACTTATCTCCCCCATTCCAGGCGGAAATCGATCGTGCTGTTAATGAAGGAAATTGATGAGGCACTCGGAAGCTACATTCGGGGCCAGCTCCTGGTCTGTGTAATTATTGGAACCTTTGCTTATATTGGTTATATGATTATCGGAATGCCCTATGCGCTTCTCCTTGCCAGTGTGGTGGCGCTCTGCAATATTATCCCCTACCTGGGCCCGTTCCTTGGTGCCGCTCCCGCTGTACTGATGGCGTCGGCAATCTCTTGGCGAATGGTTCTGATGGTGATTGTGGTCAACACGATTTGTCAGCTGCTTGAGAGTAATGTTATTTCACCTCAGGTTGTAGGAAGAACGCTTCATCTGCATCCCATGTTTATTATTTTTGCTTTGCTTGTTGGCGGAGAGATTGCAGGAATTCCGGGTCTGATTCTGGCGGTTCCCTGCTTTGCCGTTCTCAAGGTTGTTATTCAGCATTTCTATGCATACTATGTGCGCCGAAAGACGGTATGAGGCTAATTGACAGCCTGACACGGGGCTTATATACTTGAATGTATATGTCAAATCGTTGATGAGATAAAGTACGTCCAGGCCCGGATTCCCAGAGAGAAGGTTCCTTCGTTACCATAGGTGCGCAGCATCAGGCAACGTTGGGTGAGAGAACCTGAATTTCGGTTGTACGGAAAGCGGATCTCAGAGAGCGGGTTAAATCCGCCGGATGGCTTTCGTTAACAGCCAATCAAGGAGATCGTTCTTAAGACCCCGGAATAACCCGGAATATCAAGAACGGTAACCAGGGTGGTACCGCGAGCTCATCGTCCCTGATATTCAGGGGCGTTTTTTGTTTTTTTATATAAACGTTTAGGAGGCTGTCCCATCATGAAAGCAAGTGAAATTCGTTCCAAATGGCTGCAATTCTTCTCATCCAAAGGACACAAAATTGAACCAAGTGCTTCACTCGTCCCACATAACGATCCTTCTTTGCTGTGGATTAATGCCGGTATGGCACCGCTTAAGCCATATTTTGACGGCCGTGTGAAACCTGAGAACCCGAGACTTGCTAATTCGCAGAAATGTATTCGAACCAATGATATTGAGAATGTGGGTAAGACCCGCAGACACCATACTTTCTTTGAAATGCTGGGTAACTTCTCAATCGGAGATTATTTCAAAGAAGAGGCAGTAACCTGGGCATGGGAATTCCTGACCAGCAAAGAATGGATCGGCTTCGATCCTGAGCGTCTGTCCGTAACGGTATATCCGGAGGATGAAGAAGCGTACAAGCTGTGGAACGAGAAGCTGGGTCTGCCGGCGCAGCGGATTGTGAAGCTTACGGATAACTTCTGGGATATCGGCGAAGGACCTTGCGGACCTTGTACGGAAATCTTTTACGACCGCGGAGAAGATTATGGAGATCTGTCTGATCCGGAATGCTACCCGGGCGGGGAGAATGAACGATTCTTGGAAGTATGGAATGTCGTGTTCTCTGAATTCAATCATAATAAGGATGGTTCCTATACACCGCTTCCGAACAAGAATATTGATACCGGTGCAGGTCTTGAACGTTTTGCCTCGATTCTACAGAATGCCGCTTCCAACTTCGATACGGATCTCTTCCAGCCGATTATTGCTAAGACGAGTGAAATCGCTAAAGTGAAATATGGTGAGAATACGGAGAACGACGTGGCCATGAAGGTAATTGCCGACCATATCCGTACCGTGTCATTTGCAGTTGCGGATGGGGTGCTTCCATCTAACGAAGGTCGGGGATATGTCATTCGCAGGCTGCTTCGCCGCGCAGTTCGTTACGGTAAAATGCTGGGCCTTGATCGTCCGTTCATGTTCGGCCTTGTCGAGGTGGTAGGTGAAATTATGGGCAGCTACTATACCGATGTAGTGACTAAGCGGGAGTTCATCGAGAAGGTCGTTCGTACCGAGGAAGAGCGTTTCCACGAGACCCTTTCGGATGGTTTGGCTATTCTAGCCAATATCAGCGAGGAAGCTAGATTAGCTGGAAACAGCGTGATCAGTGGACCGGATGCGTTCAAATTATATGATACCTATGGATTCCCGCTCGATTTGACTGAGGATTATGCAGCCGAGCATGGACTGGGTGTGGATCGTGAAGGATTTGAAGCTGCGATGCAGCAGCAGCGTGATCGTGCCCGTGCTGCCCGTCATGACAATGAAAGTATGAAGGTTCAGGGCGGCGTACTCTCTGATTTCACGACTAAAACCGAGTTTGTTGGTTATAATGAGCTTGTTGCAGAATCGAAAATTATTGCCATCGTAGTTAACGATGCTTTTGTGGATATGGTATCTGAGGGTGAGTCCTGTCAGATCATTCTGGAACAGACTCCGTTCTATGCGGAGAGCGGTGGACAGGTCAGTGATAAGGGCGAGATCCGTAACGCTTCCGGTAATGCCAGAGTGGAGGGATTATTTAAGGCTCCGCACGGTCAGTTCGTTCATATGGTTACCGTTCAGTCCGGTGAACTGCGTACAGGAGAGACGGTAACCGCAGCGGTGGACCGCGGCCTGCGCTCAGATATTATCAAGAACCATACCGCAACCCACCTTCTTCATAAAGCGCTGAAAGAAACTCTGGGAGAACATGTGAATCAGGCCGGTTCATTGGTTGAGCCGGGTCGTCTGCGTTTTGACTTCTCTCACCTGGGTAGTATTACTCCAGAAGAGCTCGCGGCTATTGAGCAGCGTGTTAACGAACAGATCTGGAACAGCTTGGATGTTATTATCGAACTGAAACCTATTGATGAAGCCAAAGCAATGGGAGCCATGGCCTTGTTCGGAGAGAAGTATGGAGATGTGGTCCGGGTAGTTCAAGTTGGCGGATACAGCCTTGAGCTGTGCGGAGGATGTCATGTTAAGAATACCTCACAGATCGGTCTCTTCAAATTAATCAGCGAGAGCGGAATTGGCTCAGGTGTACGCCGGATTGAAGCGGTGACCGGTCGTCAGGCTTATGAATATATGGATGGCCAGCTGGATGTTCTTAAACAGGCTGCATCCCTGTTAAAATCTCATGTTGGCGAAGTTCCAAAACGAATTGAGGCTTTGCATCAGCAGGTGAAAGACCTCAGTCGTGAGAATGAATCGCTGCAAGGCAAGCTCAGCGGAATTGAAGCGGGCGCACTGACAGGTCAGGTGAAGACAGTCGGCAATACCCAGCTTCTCGCAGTACAAGTGCAAGCTAACAGTATGGATGCTCTACGTACATTTGCAGATGAATTGAAACTTAAACTGCCCGAAGCCGTACTTGTTTTAGGAGCTGCCGTAGAAGACAAGGTGAACTTTGTAGTGGCTGTACCTCAGCATGAAGTGAAGCGGGGACTCCACGCCGGCAAGCTGGTCAAAGAACTCGCAGCTCTATGCGGCGGTGGAGGCGGCGGACGTCCGGATATGGCTCAGGCCGGCGGTAAGGACGCATCCAAATTGGACGAGGCGCTTAAGCTTTCAGAGCAGCTTATTCAAGCCTCAGCGCAATAAAAAAATTCCATAATCAGGATAGTTTCTCGCTTCAAATATTTCCTTAAGGGCCACCCAATATGTTATAGTTAAGAAGGCAGGCTGTAACGCTTGTAATTTCCCGCGGGCAATTGTTCGTAGAAGTGAGGTGTCATCTTGGACTCCATGGATAAAACAGTCAAGTTCAACGTCACAGGCGATGAGCACGAGGCTTCAGCTCAGGAAATTCTTTTGTCGGTATATGCAGCGCTTCAGGAGAAAGAGTACAATCCGATTAACCAGATTGTTGGTTATTTATTGTCGGGTGACCCTGCATATATTCCACGGCACAACAACGCTAGAAGTTTGGTACGTAAGAAAGAGCGGGATGAATTAATCGAGGAATTGGTTAAGTATTATTTAGCCGGTCATAGGTAAGCCGCTCTGTTCTACAGAAATAGGAGAACAGAAATGAGAATATTAGGCTTGGACTACGGGGACCGCAGAATCGGTGCATCCGTGAGTGATGCTTTCGGATGGACTGCCCAGGGGCTCGAGACGATTGAGCGCAGGGGTGACGAATCTGAACTGAAGCGGATTGCCGAGCTTGTGAAGGAATACGATGCTGAGGAAATTGTCGTCGGACTTCCGAAGAACATGAACGGTACAGTAGGTCCCCGCGGTGAAATTTGCATGGAATTTGCCGCTCGATTGCGGGAAATTCTAGGTTTACCGGTTCACCTTTGGGATGAACGGTTAACAACGGTCTCGGCACAGCGAACGCTGCTTGAGGCTGATGTCAGCCGAAAAAAACGCAAACAGGTCGTAGATCAAATCGCTGCGACGCTGATTTTGCAAAATTTCTTAGATTCTAAGAGCAAAAGGTGAGGGTGATGGCAAATGGCTAACGATCGCATGAATAACGAAGAAGAACCGGAAATTATCTACATCCCTGATGAAGAGGGAAATGAAGAAGAATTCGAAGTTATTATGAAATTCGAAGTGGATGGTTCTGACGCAAAGTATATGATGGTCGTTCCTCTTGATTCCGAAGAAGAAGACGAAGATAGCGAAGAAGTGTATGCTTTCCGCTATGAAGAAGACGGCGAAGATCTGAAGCTGTTCACTATTGAAAGTGACGAAGAGTGGGAGATCGTTGAAGAAACCTTCAATACCCTGCTTGACGAATTGGGCGGTGAGGAAGAGCATGACTGAGTTTTCAGCTGAGCATGTGATTTGGAGCTCCCGAGTGAAGGAAGCCTTCGGACCCGTGGTTGAGCTTCAGGATGAGAAAGGACACACCTCTTATTACCGTGTCGAGAAAGAATTCGATATCGGCGGCCAAGCCTATGTTGTTCTTCTTCCTGATGAAGATGGCAAGTCAGCGGAGCCTGAGATCCTTAAGATCATTACGTCGCAAGAAGGTAACCTGGAACTGGTTACCATTGATGATGATGATGAGTGGGAGAATGTGTCTGAGCTGTACGATGAGCTTACCTTTCCTGAGTAGCCTATACTCTTAATTTGATTAATCCTGCTTTGTTATAGCATTTTACAAGAAGAGCGGAATTTACCGCTCTTTTTGTATGGTATAGAGGAGTTGACTTTTTTGAACAAAATTGGGCGGCGGCTGTTCACCATTTTTATCGTACTCTTAGTCATTCTGGGTGGTGCAGCTGTCTATACTTACAACCAGATGCAGCCTGTAAGTACTTCCTCGGCGAGTGTGAAGGTGGAGATTAAGTCAGGAGCTGGAACAGCCAAGATTGCGGATCTTCTCAAGCAGGAAGGGTTAATTAAGAACTCCCTTATGTTCAAAGTCTATTTGAAAATGAAATCAGAGGGAGCCAAATTCCAGGCTGGAGTCTATGAACTAAGTCCGGGTATGACCTATGACCAGATTATCGGTAAGCTTAACAGTGGCGATGTCGTGAAAGCGGACATGGTCCATTTTACGATACCTGAGGGTTATACGCTGAAGCAAATGGCGGATAAATTAAGTCAGGAAGGCATTGTGAATAAAGATCATTTCCTCAAGCTTGCCAAAGATCCCACAGGTATTAAGGTGCCACTGCTTCGTGAGTTCCCTCCTAACGACAAACAGATCTATAGGCTTGAAGGGCTGTTATTCCCAGAGACCTATGAACTCAAGAAAGGCAGCAGTGAGGCCGACATTATGGCCCGAATGCTTGAGGAGCTGCAAGCGAAGCTGGATGGTATCCCGAACTGGAAAGCCAAGCTTGAGAAGAGGAAGCTAACGCTTCCAGAACTAATGACGGTGGCTTCACTTATTGAGCGTGAAGTTGTGGTCGATGCTGAACGTCCAAAGGTTGCGAGTGTGATTTACAACCGCCTTGAAAAAGGCATGAAGCTCGAAATAGATGCAACGGTCCAATATTTGCTCGGAAAGCCAAAAGAACGTCTATTGAACAGTGACTTGAGAAAGAAGGATAGTCCGTATAATACTTATTTGTACAAGGGCCTTCCACCTGGTCCCATTGCCAGTCCGAGTGTGAAGTCGATTGAGGCAGCACTTGAGCCGGAGACTACGGATTATTTGTTCTATGTTACGAAGAAGGATGGCTCTCAGGAGCACTTATTTGCCAAGACGTATGCGGAGCATCTAAAGAATATTCAAAAAAGCAATTCTACAGCTAAATAAAACCGAGGTGTTTTTAACATGATGGGGAACAAACCGGAACTTCTCGCAGCCGCGGGCTCATTATACGAGGTTAAAGAGTATCTTGCTGCCGGGGCTAACGCGGTGTTGATTGGTGAGGACAAGTTCGGAACGAGACTGCCGGGGAATATGACAATTTCCGAAATTGGTGAGGCCGTTCGAGCAGCGCATGCTGATCAAGCAAAAGTGTATGTAAGTGTGAATAATTTGATAAGCAATGAAATTCTGGAGGAGCTTCCCGGGTATGTTCAGGCACTTGCTTCAGCTGGTGTGGACGGAGTCGAATTTGGCGATCCGGCGGTTCTGCGGGCTGTTCAGCAGTATGCACCAAGTCTGAAGCTGCACTGGAATGCAGAGATGACTTCAACGAATTACGCAACAGCAAATTATTGGGGTTCTAAGGGTGCAGTTCGAGTGTTACTGGCGCGGGAGCTGAATATGGACGAGCTTACTGAAATGAAGCCCCATCTCCAAATTGAGGCAGAGGTTCAGGTTCATGGGATGACCAATATTTATCATTCCAAGCGCAAGCTGGTACAAAGTTATATGACGCATCAAGGACGTCCTGTCCTAGGGGAGAATCTGGGGCTGGATCGAGGTTTATTTCTTATTGAGGCAGAGCGCCAGGACGAGAAATTCCCGATTTTTGAGGATAGAAACGGCACCCATATTATGAGCTCGGACGATATCTGCATTCTTGAGGATCTTCATATTCTGCTGGGAGCCGGTGTGGACTCCCTGAAGATTGAGACCATTCTCAAGCCGGTTGACTATAACCGTACAGTCATACAGGTGTACCGGACAGCGATCGATACTTATTTTGAAGACCCTGAGGCGTATGAGTTCCAGGAGTCATGGATGGATACAATTCGTGATATCCAAGACCCTGAGCGTGAGCTTTCATTCGGATTCTTTTATAAAGAACAGGTGTATTAAGGGGGGAACGAAATGCATACAACAGAGAAGCATAAACCGAAATTTACAGGCAAACGTTACCGCTTGGACAAGCCGGAACTGCTGGCACCGGCAGGGAACCTGGAGAAATTAAAATTTGCCATTCATTATGGGGCCGATGCCGTCTATATCGGGGGTCAGAAATACGGCCTTCGTTCCAATGCGGACAATTTCAGTTTCGAGGAAATGAGAGAGGGCGTTGAGTTCGCAAAGAAATATGGAGCTAAAGTATTCGTGGCTACCAATATATACGCCCATAACGAAGATATAGCCGGAATTGAAGATTACTTGCGCAATCTGCATGAGGTTGGGATCTCTGCCATTATCGCCGCTGATCCGATCATCGTAGACACTGCCAGAAGAGTAGTACCTGAATTGGAAGTTCACTTAAGCACTCAGCAATCGACGCTGAACTGGCAGGCTGTGCAATTCTGGAAGGAAGAAGGGTTACCCCGTGTTGTGCTTGGACGGGAGACCAGTCTTGAAGAAATTGCAGAGATTAAGAACCATGTGGATATTGAGATTGAGGCATTCATTCATGGGGCAATGTGCTCCTCCTATTCTGGACGCTGTGTATTGTCGAATCATTTTACAGACCGGGATTCCAATCGGGGTGGATGCTGTCAGTCCTGCCGCTGGAAATATGATCTGTTCGAGGACGGACGCCCTGAAGAAGTATGGGTCTCCGAGGAAGAAGCCAGGGACAGCCGGGTTCTCCAGCAATTTAATCTGGGTGTGAATCAGCATCCGTTGTTCAGCGAAGAGGATAACTCCTTCACTATGTCCTCCAAAGATCTGTGTATGATTGCTCATATTCCGGATCTAATTGATGTAGGTGTAGACAGCTTCAAAATAGAGGGCCGAATGAAGTCCATTCACTACGTAGCTACCGTTGTAAATGTATATCGCCAAGCCATTGATGCTTATATGGCAGATCCGGAGAATTATGTACTCAGACCGGAATGGATCGAAGAAATGAATAAAGCGGCGAATCGTCCCTTGAATACGGGATTCTTCTATGACACCCCGGATCATGAGGATCATATTTATGAGCCTGAAGAGAAGGCGGCACCGTATGATTTCGCCGGACTTGTTCTGGAGTATGATGAAGAGAGCAAGATGGCAACCATTCAGCAGCGCAACCATTTCAAACCTGGACAGGAAGTCGAGTTCTTCGGTCCTGGTGGCTCTGTATTCAAACAAACAGTAGGGCAGATTTGGGACGAGAGCGGCAGTGAATTGACTGCCGCGCGCCATCCACTCCAGCGAATTAGGCTTATAGTGGAGCAACCGGTAAGATATTTTGACATGATGCGTAAAAAGAAGTGAAATAAACTTTCAGACTCTTCCTCATTTTTTGAGTGAAGGGTCTATTTATTTTGCTTTAACCTGCCGATAATAGAGATAGGTCCTTTCATAGAATGTAACATCCCATTTAACTAGAAAATACTTATAATATAATTGAGAAAAAGTAGGCAATATGATACGATCGAAAGAAATTAATGGTAGGACTGAAAGACTACTGGGATGGCTCTAAATACGAATTTGGCGGGGGAACGATCATGAAGATAAGTCCGAAGAAGGATAAAACAGAGAAAGCTCTAGGCAAAACTGAAAAGAACAAAATTCTTGGACTTAGCAAGAAAGCGGTTACAGGGGTTCAAAACATTAAACTGGGTCCTATGGATCCATCAAAATCAGTAGGGGTACGTCTATTTTTGATTTTCTTTGTTGCAATTATGTTTTTTGTCCTGACTCTCGGTATTGTATCTTACCAGATGGCCAAGAGTACCATCGAGAATACGGCTAAAGATGCGAATCAACAGACCATTATCCAGACTTCAGAGAAGCTGGACATTATACTCAAACAATACGAAGACGGACTCCAGCAGACTTATCTGGATACAGATATTCAAAGTGGCCTGGTATCCATTGGCAAGGGTATTAATGATTATGACCGTTTCACCTTATTCAATACCATCTCCAAAAAGTTCAACAACTGGGTTTTCTCCACGAATGGGATTCAAGGTATCTATATCATTCCCATCGATGGTTCATTTAGAGGGATTAGTTCAGGTACGGTCGATCAGGAGCTCTTGACTGACTTTAAGAAGAAGTATCCGGGCAAAGAATTTTCTGATCGAGGAATTACCAAGTGGGTAAGAGTTGACGCTTTCCAAGGAACCAATGCAGAGCCTGTATTCCGTGTGATTAAGACAATGACTACAATTGGCGGTGGAAGCAAGAGTTATTATCTGATCGCTGACATCAAGACTCAGGTTCTCTCCGATCAGTTGAAGAAAATCAGTCTCGGTGACGATTCCGAGCTTCAGCTTCTGTCTCCTGATGGTTTGGTCATAGCTTCATCTGAACTGGATCACAACAATAAGAAAACACAATATTCTGTCCTGAATGGGCAAAAGGCCAACTCCGGAAGTTTGTTTACTAAGGATGTGCATAATCAACCGGTCTTGACTGTATACAATACACAGGTCACTTCAGGCTGGAAGCTGGTAGGAATTCTGCCAACGGCCAACTTGGTTAAAGATGCTAAAGGTATTCTGGTCACCACTTTTATCTCGGCTGTTATCGTGGCTCTGATTGCGATACTAATCGGGATCTGGATGGTTAGAATGATTGCCCGTCCACTTGGTAACATGAAGAACTTAATGCAAGAGGGAGCTAAAGGGAATCTTAGTGTTCGGGTTGCACATAAATCCAGAGACGAGATTGGTCAGCTTGCAACAAGCTTCAATATGATGATGGAGCATATTACCGAGCTCGTTAAACAGACTAATGCATCCGCGCAGGAAGTTTTGGATACAGCTACTGAACTTAGCCAGGCTTCGGACAAAACGGCACTGTCTGCTAAAGAAATTGCTATTGCTACGGAAGAGATTGCGAATGGGGCAGGCAGCCTGGCGAATGAAGCTGAGCGTGGAAATGCCCTGTCAGAGAATATTTCCAATCAAATGCATATCGTGATCGAAGCGAACCAGTCGATGCAGGCTTCTGCTCGTGAAGTTGAGAAATCAAGTCACCTGGGAACAGAATATTTGAACAATCTTATGAGTAAAACAAATTCTACAGCGGAGATTACCCAGGCACTTAGTCAGAAAGTAGATTCGCTCAAGAACAGCACATCGTCAGTACTTAAAGTGCTGGAGGTTATGCAGAATATCACGAAGCAGACGAATATTCTATCGCTTAACGCAACGATTGAAGCAGCTAGAGCGGGAGCGGCCGGTCGTGGATTTATGGTTGTGGCAGACGAAATTCGGCAGTTAGCAGAGCAATCGCGTCAATCGATTACCATGGTTGCAGAGATTACGGACCAGATCCAGGAAGAAATGAATCAGACCGTTACCGCGCTGGCGGCAGCGAATCCGTTATTTGCAGAGCAGATTAGCTCCGTGAAGGAGACGAATGAAATCTTCGTATCCGTACAGCAGCAAATGGAAAAGTTCCTGGACCATCTCGGCTCCGTAACAGACTCCATCGATGCGCTGAATCAATCACAAACAGTACTATCGGATGCCATGGGCAATGTCAGTGCAGTAGCCGAGGAATCTTCAGCTACATCGGAAGAGGTTGCCTCACTCAGTAACGAACAGCAAAGTGTCGGACAACAATTGGTTCAATTGTCTAACAAGCTGAGCAATGTTTCGAATGGCTTGAAAGAGTCTCTCTCGAAATTCAGAGTTGAATAATTCAATTATAATAAACAGCCATGCTTACCTTAATCGGTAGGCATGGTTGTTTTTATGTTTTTTCACTGCTGCCGAGTATTCATCATGTCCCAGGAAATAATAGGGTTAGAACCTTTAGGGAAAGGGGCGTATTTGATGTCTCTAGTTCATAAGAAGCGAATATTCTATATTATGTTGGCACTAACAGTTGTCCTCTTAATCTTAATGATCAGGCTGGGTTACTTGCAGTTCACAGCTAACGGAAATTATGGGACCCAGGGGGGACACAGTGTAAGCGAAATGGCAGTACGCCAACGCAGGAAGGGAATTGAGCTTGATCCCGGCAGGGGCCAATTTACAGATAATCAAGGAAGAAAGCTGACAGGTAAAGTCATCTGGACACCCATCCTTTTTCCGGTAAGTCTTATGCCTGAGAAGAGAGACATGTCCCGATTGGCAGCTTTATTACAGACAACCCCTGACAAATTAGCTAGAGAATGGGCTGACATAAAACAGCCAACGCCTTGGCAAGATAGTGAAAGTGGGGAGCCTCTTCAGTTCAGCCCTTCAAATTTAGTGGCATTGTCTCACCTGAAAGTTCGCGGAATAGAAGCACTTCCTATTGTCAAGAGATACACGCCAGGTTTCTCGGGAAGCCAGTGGCTCGGATATGTCTCCGAGCAGCCGGATACCATAAAGGGATTACATCCTACCCGGAGCATGTCACTCCATCCTCTTCCCTTGAATTTGAAGGTAGGGGGCGCGGGGCTTGAGCGAACATTTGATTATTTTCTAAGAAGCGGAGAAGCAACAGAAGCGTATGTGGCTGTAGACGGAAATAAAAGGCCGATTGAGCAGATTGGAGCCCGAATTACGGGGCCCGACAGCCCCTATTTTCCTTTGCAGATCAAAACCACAATTAATAAGGATATTCAGCGAAGTGTAGAAAAGCTGACTGAACAGAGTAAGCTTGCAGAAGGGGCCGTTGTGGTTCTTGATGTAAAAAACGGGGATGTTGTTGCTATGGTATCGAGACCTTTTTACGACCCCGAGCATATTGATCTACAAGGAGGACAATGGAGTAACCGGGCTGTTAAAGCTAGTGTACCCGGCTCCATATTTAAGACGGTTATCGCTGCTGCTGCACTCGAATCGAAAGCGGCTGATCCGCAGGAACAGTTCATTTGTAAGGGAGACTATGGAAAGTATCATCTCTCCTGCTGGAAACCGGAGGGGCATGGGCCTATTACCTTTGAACAGGGGTACGTTAACTCTTGTAACACGGTATTTGCTGCCTTAGGAGAGCGACTTACCGCCTTCCAGATTGAGGAGACGGCACATCGTATGGGGATTGGGCGAAGTATTGGCTGGCAAGAGAAGGAATTTCTCGGTGTGCCGGATATAAAGCAAATTGATCAGGAAGAAGCTGGCACGGTCTTCGGCACAAAGGGAGCGTCCTTGGATTCAGGTGTACGTGCTCAGACAGCAATTGGTCAGCGGGACGTTCTCATGACACCTCTACAAGCGGCAAACCTGGTTGTTACACTTCTTCATGACGGAACCGTACTGGCGCCGCGTCTGGTTAGCGAGATAAGGTACGCTAACGGAAGTCTGCTTGCGACACTTCCGCCGCATACTGCAGCCTCACCGGAGGGAAGAATCTCCCCGCGGACTGCCAGAACTCTGATTGGCTGGATGCGTGAAGTAGTGACTGAAGGTACCGGAAGACTACTTCGTGACCATGTATGGGAGCTTGCAGGTAAGTCGGGGACAGCCCAAGTTATTCGTAATGGTCAGAAATTGAATGATCAATGGTTCATCGGGTACGGACCGGTAGGTAAGCCGAAATACGCTGCAGCCGTGCTTGTCCAAAGTAAAAAACCAGGAGCAAAGCATCAGGCGACGGAGCTGTTTTATGAGCTAATGGATATATTAGCAAAAAAACTCGCCTAAATTTTAACTTCATATGATAAAATAGATTAGATACAAGGTTATGGTGAGAAGAAAAGTGGGGAGAAGCGACATGGAGACTTTGCTGCTGTGGTTATTCTACATTTCAACGTTGTATGCCTTTATTCCGGGATTAATCAGCCGCATGTTCGGATTTCGTGTCTTCAGAAGAGGTAAGGGAGAGCATGAATTTGCCCTTACTTTTGATGATGGACCTGATCCGGTCTATACTCCGCAGCTGCTGGATCTATTGAAGAAATACAATGCGAAGGCAACATTTTTTGTGGTAGGTTCAAATGCGGAGAAGAATCCGGATATTATTAAAAGGATGTACGACGAAGGCCATCTTATTGGCATTCACAATTACGTCCATAAAACCAATTGGCTTATGCGCCCAGGTACAGTGAAGAAGCAGATCCTTCGAACAGATAAGATTATTCATGATATCACGGGATTTAATACGCACTATTATAGACCCCCTTGGGGAATCGTGAATTTATTCGATTTCTCAAGGAAGAACGATATACAAATCGTCTTATGGTCTTCCATGTTCGGGGACTGGAGATATCGGCTAGGTGCTGATAGCTTGGCCAGGAGAATGCTGAACAAGCTTGCTCCGGGTGAAGTATTTCTGCTTCATGATTGCGGATCGACCTTAGGGGCTAACATGGATGCTCCAGTGCATATGATGATGGCGCTGGAACGTGTACTTCAAGCTGCTGAAGAGCAGGGACTGCGAAGTATTCGGATCGATGAGATGATTGCTCAGTCCGGTGGAGCGGTGGCGGGTTCGGGTTCGCTTAATCGAACCAAAGCTGCTAGGCCAGTCAAATTGTCCTGGTTCAAGAAGGGAATTGTATTCCTGTGGCTGCTGTGGGAGAAGATCTTTCACTTTGTATTTCAGCTCCAGACGACGAACAAGGAGGACCCCATCTTTCATTTCCGAACTCGAACTTATCATGGCAACCCGGTTGACATGCGTGACGGCAGCCGGTTGGTGAAGGGGGATCAGATCCTCGAATTGCACTTTGATAACAAAAAGTTATACGAAATCGGGTCGACTTCCAAATCATCCGTTCAGCTTGCAATTCAAATGATTCGAGCGGTGGAAAAGACGCTGCCCGAGCTTGCCCAGTATATTATCAAGCATCCTGAATTAGGTGAGATTAAGGCACTGTATGGAGTGAGCATGATTAATCGTGGACCGGAACAGTTTGGATTCACGGTAGCTGAGCTGCCTCAAGGATTTTTTGCTAAATCATCAACGGCCTATTTGAAGCTTCTTATGAGTGTTATTCATCCTGCAGGGCAGCAGCGCCTGAAACGTCATTCTGAGCAGTTAGTACCTAAGCTGATTGTCATGCCGATTAATCTACTGCTTAGCCGCTTTGCGGTGAGTGGATCGCATCGTCAAATCACTGAGCCGGATTCTGAACCATCGGAGCCAGCACTTGAAGCAACCATCTCTTATTGACACATTAAGAAAACCCTTCATCCATCGGATGAAGGGTTTTCTTGTCTTATATTAATTTATTAAATCTTCAGAACGCCGCCATTGCTTGCGTTGGTTACAAGTTTGGAATAGCGGGCCAGATAGCCAGTTTTCACTTTCGGCTCGAAGCCTTTCCACTTAGATCTGCGAACAGCCATTTCTTCTTCAGATACATGAAGTTCAATCTTGCGGTTGTTAAGATCAAGCTCGATAATGTCTCCATCTTCAACGAACGCAATTGGTCCGCCTTCTGCAGCTTCAGGGGAGATGTGTCCGATACTGATACCGCGGGAAGCTCCTGAGAAGCGTCCATCGGTAATCAAGCCGACTTTGGCACCAAGTCCCATACCTGCAATTTGTGAGGTAGGAGCAAGCATCTCAGGCATACCCGGTCCACCTTTAGGACCTTCATAACGGATGACAACCACATTGCCTTCTTTAACTTTGCCATTAGCAATCCCTTCAAGAGCTTGATCTTGGGAATCAAAGCAAATTGCAGGTCCTTTGTGGTAACCGCCAACGGATGGATCAACGGCTCCCACTTTGATTACGGAGCCTTCTGGTGCAAGGTTACCGTATAGTATAGCTAAGCCGCCACGCTCGGAATGCGGATTGTCGATAGCATGAATAACTTCGAAGTCTTGGATTTCACAGCCTTCCACATTCTCACGAATGGTCTTGCCTGTAACCGTAATACGATCTCCGTGGAAAGCACCCGGCTTCTTGAGAAGCTCATGAATTACGGCACTTACGCCGCCGGCACGATGAACGTCTTCAATGAAGTGGTTGGATGCAGGTGCGAGCTTGGAGATATGAGGTACACGGTTAGCCACTTCGTTAATACGTTCAAGCGGATAATCAATGCCTGCTTCCTGAGCGAGAGCCAAGGTATGCAGTACAGTATTGGTGGAACCACCCATAGCCATATCGAGAGCAAATGCATTATCGATCGCTTCCACGGTAACAATGTCACGCGGCTTGAGATCAAGCTTGATCAGCTCCATCAGCTGCTTGGCGGATTTTCTTACGAAATCACGGCGATCTTCGGAGATCGCAAGGATCGTACCGTTACCAGGAAGTGCAATGCCAAGTGCTTCGGCAAGGCAGTTCATGGAGTTCGCTGTGAACATCCCTGAGCAGGAACCACAGGTTGGACATCCGAATTGTTCAAGTTCAAGAAGTCCGGCGTCATCGATCTTACCTGCTTGATAAGCGCCAACACCTTCAAATACCGAAGTAAGGGAAAGTTTGTTACCCTTGCTGTCTACGCCAGCTTTCATTGGCCCACCACTTACGAACATGGTAGGAATGTTCACGCGAAGTGCTCCCATCATCATACCCGGTGTGATCTTGTCACAGTTCGGGATGCAGACCATTCCGTCGAACCAGTGAGCGGATACGACGGTCTCAAGGGAATCGGCAATGATTTCACGGCTTGGCAGGGAGTAACGCATACCGATATGTCCCATGGCAATACCGTCATCCACACCTATGGTGTTGAACTCGAAAGGTACACCGCCGGCTTCACGGATCGCTTCTTTTACGATCTTACCAAATTCCTGCAAGTGTACGTGACCAGGTACAATATCAATATAAGAGTTACAAACCGCAATAAACGGTTTATTGAAGTCCTCTTCTTTAACGCCGGCTGCACGCAGCAAGCTGCGGTGAGGAGCACGGTCAAAGCCTTTTTTAATCATATCTGAGCGCATTTTTTTATCTGCCATGATGTCGGTTTCCCCCTGTATACTATATATTTTAAGAATGTAATCCGCTAAAGCTTTATATCAAAGTCTATCATATGTATCGTGTTTTTTCTAGCAATTCAGCTGGGGTTCTAATGGAATATAAAAGACTGACAGCCAAACCTGGGAAGGTTCGTATGTCAGCCGGGATTTGGAAAGCACATTTCAGGCTACGGATTACCGCCTCAACTGGATTATTTACTGCTCTTGCTGCGGGATTCGCCGCCTTTTTTACCGATTTGACGGTAGAAATCCTTATCATGATTCTCGGAAGTGGCTTCGCCACCCTTTTGCCCAATCTCTTGGTAGAATTCCCGACTGTGATTCTTGGAGGTAGCTTGTCCACCTTTTTGTCCAATTTCCTGGTAAAATTCCTTACCGTGATTTTTGGCTGTAGCTTCGCCTCCCAAACGCCCTGCTTCTTCCCGACTCAGCTTACCTTTGTTGTTACGTGCCATCAAAAATCACTCCTTAAAGTAGTTAGTTATTATTGCGTTAATTTGTATTTACCACTTTACTGGTAACTGAAACATAAAATTCTTATAATTGGAAAAAGTATACTCTCTACGATATCACCCCTTTGTCACAGATCTGTAAGCGCTGTAAAATAAAATATAGATTGTAATTAGGAGGCAGACATGTGCCGATTGTGAGAGTACAGGGACAAGCCAAACCAATCACGAGTATGTTGTTCGATAAGGACGGTACCCTCTTAGAGTTTCTGATGTTATGGGGACGATGGGCAGAAGCTGTGAACGGGTTGATGACAGAAAAGATAACTCAAATGGGTGGCACTATTCTCGGGGGAGCCGCGGGGCTGCTCGGCACCATCCAAGATGAGCAGGGAAGAGTAATCGGCTATGATAAGACCGGACCGCTGGCTATGGCCTCGGAAGAAGAAACAATCGGACTCCTTGCGTGGCAGCTGTACATGGCAGGCACCCCGTGGAATGAGGCGATACGGCAGGTTAATGAAATATGCAGATCAGCTATGCATCAAGTAAGGACAAGTGGAGAGGTCCAGCCGATGGAAGGGCTTAGAGCACTCCTCGATAAATGTAAAACCCTTGGAATTCGGCTGGCTGTCGTCACAACTGACAACACAGATAATGCACGACAGCATCTGCAAGCGATGTCTATTGAGCATTATTTTGACAGTATTGTAGGACGTGATAGGGTTAGTAATGGAAAGCCGGCGCCAGATATGGTGAAGCTTGCATGTATGGAACTTGGCACCTTACCAGAGGAGGCGGCTGTCATCGGGGACAGTAATGCCGATATGCAGATGGGAAAGGCCGCTGGGGCTGCGATAACCATCGGTTATGGTGAGGGGGAAGAAGCTAGGGCATACCTGCTTGAAGCCGATGTCTTGATCTCCAGTTACTTGGAGCTGGTTCTTGAACCTTAGGTTATATTGATGGAACAATATGAGGCTATATTTATCAAGAGAAAGATGAGGCGATCATTGTGGATAGTCTGAAGACGGATACTTTGGCGAAATGGATTAGTACAAGCTCCCGTGTTGTCTTTTTTGGAGGGGCCGGTGTCTCCACGGAGAGTGGAATACCCGACTTTCGCTCCGCGGCAGGAATTTATCAATCAGAACACAATTCTCCTTACACTCCAGAGGAAATATTAAGCCGCCGTTTTTTTGACAAGCATCCAGAAGTATTCTATGACTTCTATAAATCCAAAATGCTGCATCCAGAAGCTAAGCCTAATCCGGCTCACCTGCTTCTAGCGGGTCTTGAGCGACAGGGCAGGCTTGATATGGTTATCACACAAAATATTGATGGGCTGCATCAAATGGCAGGCAGTACCCGGGTCCAGGAACTCCATGGTTCCATCCACCGCAATCATTGCATGGGATGCGGCCGATTCTATTCACTGAAGGACATATCCGGGAGTGAGGATGTAGTTCCAGTGTGTACAGCTTGTGGGGGAGTGATTAAGCCGGACGTCGTGCTCTATGGTGAGATGCTGGATGATGAGGTCATTCATCAGTCGGTCCTGGCGATCCAGCGGGCGGATCTCTTAATTATTGGCGGAACTTCCCTTACCGTTCAGCCTGCTGCCAGCATGGTGACCTATTTCGGTGGTGATCATATGGTACTAATCAATGCTTCCTCAACGGCTTATGATCACAAAGCGGATTTGTTAATTACAGATCCTATTGGCGCCGTGATGGGCACAATTGCAAAGAGTCTGGATTTGGAAGTTTAAATCTGAACACGAGAAGTTCGGTATATAGAAAAGAAGGCCGGCCTGAAGGCACGGTCTTAATTCTGCGCTATCGCGTTGTTACGTGAAATATGATTTGCTTTATCTATTTGGCTCAAAGAAAACGGTTTCTTGCCAAAGCGACAAAGGCAGGCTATGATTTTGGGTAAGAAATGAACAAAGATTCATTTGTGAATCTGCTGCAAAAGCTCACAGTAGAAAGGTAGGAGAAAGCATGGTATACACTGCAAGCGAAGACCGCTATGAGAGCATGAAATACAACCGTGTAGGCCGATCCGGCCTTAAGCTTCCGGCGATTTCTCTGGGTCTTTGGCATAATTTTGGCGGCGTCAACAAGTTCGAGAACGGACGCGAAATGATCCGTAGAGCTTTTGATCTGGGTATAACTCATTTTGATTTGGCTAATAATTACGGCCCTCCTCCAGGATCGGCGGAAGAGCTTTTTGGGCAGGTTCTGAAGAAGGATCTGGCTCCCTACCGGGATGAGCTGGTTATTTCCTCGAAAGCAGGTTACTACATGTGGCCAGGTCCATATGGCGAGTGGGGTTCCCGCAAATATCTGATATCGAGTCTTGATCAGAGCCTGAAACGGATGGGGCTTGACTATGTGGATATTTTTTATTCTCATCGATTTGACCCGGATACACCACTTGAGGAAACGATGATGGCGCTCGATCATATCGTGCGCTCCGGCAAAGCTTTGTATGCCGGGATCTCCAGCTATTCTGCTGAACAGACCGCAGAGGCAATTGCCATTCTCAAAGAGCTCGGCACTCCGCTTCTTATTCATCAGCCGAATTACTCGATGCTTGACCGCTGGATTGAGAACGGGCTGCAGGATGTGCTTGAAGAGAATGGAGTGGGAAGCATTGCTTTCTGTCCGCTGGCGCAAGGCATGCTTACTTCGAAGTATTTGAACGGTATCCCCGAGAATTCCCGGGCCGCCAGTCCAACTGGAGCGCTGCAGGAGAATCAGATCACCCCGGAAGCTCTTCGCAAAATACGGGCACTGAACCAGATCGCTGCCTCACGCGGTCAGAGTCTCGCTCAGTTCGCACTCGCATGGGTGCTTCGTGGAGGGAAGGTGACCTCTGCTCTAATCGGTGCAAGCCGGGTAAGCCAGATCGAAGAGAACGTGGCCGCTCTGAGCAACCTCGACTTCTCGGAGGAAGAGCTGAGCCGGATTGAGACCATACTTAAGACAGACAGTTAAGGAAGCCCATACGAAGGTTCAGCCTTTAAAAGAATTAAAGCCGTCCCCCTTGTCATGATGGAGGGACGGCTTTTTCGCTAACTCGTTAGACTAATCCGTAGAGACATCTGATTCAGTTACAGACTTCCGGTAGCTGCTTGGCGATCTGCCCTGCAGGCGGCTGAACTGACGAGAGAAATACAGGGCATCCGGTAGGCCAACTGACGCGGCCACCTGTTCAATTGATAACTCCGGGCGGTCACGGAGCAGCTCCCGGGCTTTGTCCATTCTAAGCTTCAGCAAATAAGTAACAGGAGAGACACCGATCTGCTGCTTAAATATCCTGGAGAGATAGGCCCGGTTATACCCCATGCTTGCGGACATCTGCTCGATCGATACAGGATATGCATATTGGCTGGCCATATACTGAATCATCTGCTTGACGACCTGCTGGACTCCAGATTTCCCTCCTGTGTAGCCGGATTGTTCCCTCAGCTTCTCTTCAGCTTCAGCCATTAACATATATAGACATCCGATCGAGGTAAGATCGGCATTGTTCCTATTCTTGCGGAAAGCCCGAAGCACGGTCTTTAATAGTCCGGGTATCGCACTGTCCGGGGTAGAGTGCAGCACAGGCTGCTGAAGATGGAAGCCGGCACGCTGTACAAGCTCCGCTGCGCCTTCACCGGCAAAGGCAATCCAGCGATAACGCCAAGGATCGGATCCATCCGAAGCATAGCTGACCAGCTGGTCTGGATGAATCAGGAATCCTTCACCAGCCTTAAGCTCGTAGGAACTGAACTCGGTGCGGTACGTGCCGCGGCCTTTTTCCACAAAATGAAATAAATAAAAATTGTAAACTTTTGGACCAAGGCGGTGGTCCGGCGCAGTCTGGCTCTCTCCCGAGAAGAGAACATGTAGCTCTTCCGTGCCCGAATATAAAGGATTAGCTGCAGCACTGTAAGTTTCGGGATTCATCAGGTTATTGCTCCTTCACTATGAACAAGATATATACAGTGTAGCCTCAAAAGTCACATTTATCTATATTTATCTCGCATAGATACATTATCAGCAGGAGTTCTAATCTAATATAATTAGGTCATCAAATACAACTAATAAAGACGGGGTGAGCCCAATTGAGTCAACAACATTTGCAGCAGTCATTTCTATCTGAATTTGGTGAAAGCAGTCAGCCGATCAGGTATTTCGGGGCGCCGGGGCGTGTGAATCTGATTGGAGAACATATTGATTATAATGGAGGTTATGTGCTTCCGGCTGCACTGGAGTTCGGAACAACTTTAGCCATCCGCAAGCGGGAGGACAATCGGGTCATCTTCAAATCACTTAACCTTCCTTATGAAGCCGAGGTTGAGGTTCAGAATCTGGGCAAGACCAAGACAGGCGAATGGATTGATTATCCGGTCGGTGTGATCGTGGAGCTCGGTAAGCTCGGCACTTCTCTTACCTCCGGCTATGAATTGATGTTTGAAGGAAAGATCCCGAATGGTGCAGGACTCTCATCCTCGGCATCCCTGGAAGTCGTTACGGCTTATGCGCTATTATCCATGGAAGGACAAGAGCTGAGCGGAGTAGAAATCGCAGTGCTGTCGCAGAAGGCGGAGAACCAGTATGTTGGCGTGAACAGCGGAATTATGGATCAGTTCGCCGTAGCCAATGGGGCGACAGATCACGCAATCCTGCTCATGTGCGGCACTTTGGAATACCGCCTGGTGCCTTTTGTGACAGGCTCATATAAGCTCGTGATCGGGAATACGAACAAGCGAAGAGGTCTTGTGGACTCGAAATATAATGAACGCCGGACCCAGTGTGATGAAGCACTTGAGCTGCTTAAGAAGAAACTGCCGGATCTGAAATACTTGGCGGACCTGAGCCCTGAACAATTCTCAGCCCATGAGTCTGTGCTGCCGGATCAAATTCTGAATAACAGAGCCAAGCACGTTGTAGAGGAGAATGCCAGAGTGCTTCAATCGGTGGATGCACTCAGCAGGAATGACCTGGCACTATTCGGTCAATACATGAACGAATCTCATAATTCCCTGCGTGATCTGTATGAAGTGAGCTGCCCCGAGCTGGATATTATGGTGGAGGAAGCAAGACGGATTCCGGGTACGCTGGGTTCCCGGATGACAGGAGCAGGCTTTGGCGGCTGCACAGTCTCCCTCGTACATGAGAATGATGTCGCTTTATTCGTGGAGCAGGTCGGGGAAGCCTATGAGCGCCGTACAGGTCTTAAAGGCGAATTCTATGTATGCGGAGTCGGCAATGGTGTCAATGAACTGAAGGAGGAGAAATAACATGGCTATTCTCGTAACTGGCGGTGCAGGTTATATTGGCTCACATACGGTAGCAGAGCTGCTGGCGCGCGGTGAGGAAGTCGTTGTCATTGATAATCTTCAATCCGGACACAAGGAATCCCTTCTTGGAGGCAAGCTGTACGAAGGAGACCTGAGAGACAAGGCTCTGCTGGCCAAATTGTTCTCGGAGAATGAGATCGACGCGGTCATTCATTTTGCAGCGAACTCCTTGGTAGGGGAGAGTATGCAGAAGCCGGTCAAATACTATGATAATAACGTCTATGGGACCCTGTGTCTGCTTGAAGCGATGGAAGAGGCTGGAGTTCGGCGGATTGTATTCTCCTCTACGGCTGCGACTTACGGCGAGCCTGAGAAGGTGCCGATTCTGGAGACAGATCGTACCGAGCCAACCAACGTCTATGGAGAGACCAAGCTTACAATGGAGCGCATGATGAAATGGTTCGACCAGGTGCTGGGCATCAAATACGTATCCCTTAGATACTTTAATGCGGCTGGAGCCCATGACAGCGGCAAAATTGGGGAGGACCACCGTCCAGAAAGTCATTTGGTCCCCCTAATTCTTCAGACAGCGCTGGGTCAACGTCAAGAGATTGCCATTTTCGGTGAAGATTATTCGACTCCGGATGGAACCTGCATCCGGGATTACATTCATGTAAGCGATCTGGCTGATGCGCATGTGCTTGCCGTACAGCACTTGAGAAGCGGAGCCGAGAGTAATGTCTTTAACCTGGGTAATGGTCAAGGCTTTTCGGTCAAAGAAGTGATTGCCAAGGTTAAAGAAGTAACTAGAGTAGACTTCAAGGTTACGGTTCATCCTAGACGTGCAGGAGACCCTGCAGTGCTAGTGGCCTCATCAGAGAAAGCGAGAACGGTCCTCGGCTGGAATCCGTCCCGCAGTGAGCTTGGCCATATTATTCAGTCAGCTTGGGAATGGCACAGTGCCAATCCGCAAGGCTATGGCTCGAAATGAGGGGTGAAGAATGATGCTTGCGAACCCGGAAGGCGGCTCATTTGAACGAACAGAGGTAGAACAAGTACAGCTGGCAATCGAACAACTGGTGCACTATGCCCTTCAGCAGGGAATGATTGAGCAATATGATACAGATTACAGCCGCAATCGGCTGCTGGAGCTGTTCGCGCTGGATGAGTCTTACCAGCATGAGGTTAGCACCCCTGTGACTGAGCCGCTTCATGCCCTGCTCGAAACTTTGATTGATTATGGCTGCAAGATCGGGCTGGTGCCCGAGGATACGGTGACCTACCGGGATCTGCTCGATGCCAAAATTATGGGCCAAATTATGGCCCGTCCATCAGAGGTTATTCGTTCCTTTCGCGACACGGAGCGCAGCAGCGGCATAACCGCAGCTACGGATGCTTTCTATAAGCTGTCAGTAGATTCTAATTATATCCGGATGGACCGCGTAGCTGAGAATGTGTACTGGAAGAAGGAGACTCCGTTCGGAGAGATGGAGATTACGATCAATCTGTCCAAGCCCGAGAAGAACCCGAAAGAGATTGCGATGGCGAAGCTGCTGCCGCCTCCAATATATCCGAAATGTCAGCTTTGCAGAGAAAATGTAGGGTATGCCGGCCGGCTCAACCATCCGGCCCGGCAGAATCTGCGGATTATCCCGCTGACGCTAGGGGGGGAACCATGGTTCTTCCAATACTCACCTTATGTGTACTACAATGAACACTCGATCGTCTTCCATCATGATCATGTACCGATGAAGCTGACCAAGGATACGTTCAAGCGGCTGCTTGATTTCGTGGGCCAGTTCCCTCATTACTTCATTGGCTCCAATGCCGATCTTCCGATCGTCGGCGGGTCGATTCTGACCCATGATCATTTCCAGGCTGGACGTCATGTCTTTCCACTTGAGAAAGCGCCGATGCAAGCGGGGTTCCATCATCCGAAGTTCAGCGGCGTTAGTCTGAGTCCGGTGAAATGGCCGATGTCCGTCGTAAGACTTGGCTGCAGCAATCCGGAGGTACTCCTTGAAGCGGCGAATGAGCTATATGAGCAGTGGAAGGAGTACAGCAATCCAGAGGTTGAAGTACATGCTTTTTCCGAAGAAGATGGGGTACAAGTTCCGCATAATACGGTGACCCCGATCGTAAGACGCCGGGAGAACGGGGATTATGAGATTGATATCGTGCTTCGCAATAACCGCACAAGTGAGGAACATCCGGAAGGGATATTCCATGCACACCGGGAAATGCATCATATTAAGAAAGAAAACATCGGCCTGATTGAAGTCATGGGCCTGGCTATTCTTCCCGGACGTCTTAAGCATGAGCTTGCGGGAATAGCTAGCATCTTGGCTGGAGATAATGAAATGTATGACGGGGTTAAGCAGGGCGGACTTCCTGAGTTGGTTACGCATGCCGACTGGATTGAAGAGCTGGCTGCCAAGTATGGCACACAGCTTGAACTCCAGGAAGCTGAAGAGATACTCCGTGAAGAGGTCGGCGGTAAATTTGCCGAAATCCTGGGTCATGCGGGTGTGTTCAAACAGACGGAAGAAGGACAGAGTGCACTACACATGTTTCTGACAAGCTGCGGATATGAGAAGTCGTCCTGATGGGCGGCTTTTCGTTTTGGTTCCGGATTTGTTTCTAGTGACGCAAGGAAGTATAATCACTAGTGTATTCATTTTTTGCAATTTACCAATGAAAGAGGATGGAACCAGGAATCGCCTGGTTTATCTCATTTTCTAGAAGATGGAGGGACTTACAGATGGAAGCATTTGAATTTCATAATCCGACGAGACTTATATTCGGAAAAGGGCAGCTGGACGCTTTAAAGAAGGAAGTTCCTAAATTCGGCAGCAAGGTACTGCTCGTATATGGCGGTGGAAGCATCAAACGCAGCGGTCTATACGATCGTGTTATCCATATATTGAACGAGATTGGTGCTGAAGTGACCGAGCTTGCTGGTGTTGAGCCTAACCCGCGCCTATCAACCGTACATAAAGGTGTGGAACTGTGCCGGACTCATGGCACCGAGCTAATTCTGGCTGTGGGCGGAGGCAGTGTTATCGACTGTGCCAAGGCCATTGCGGTAGGGGCTAAGTATGAAGGCGACATGTGGGATTTCGCTGAGCGTAAAGCGGCTGCCCAAGACGGGCTTCCGTTAGGTACGGTACTCACAATGGCAGCGACCGGTTCCGAGATGAACGCGGGCTCTGTTATCACGAATGATCAGACCAAGGAGAAGCTGGGCTGGGGCAGTCCTTATGCATTCCCTGCATTCTCCATTCTTGACCCAGAGCATACCTTCTCATTGCCTAGAGATCAGACCGTATATGGCGTTGTGGACATGATGTCACACGTACTGGAGCATTATTTCCATGTTCCTACGAATTCTCCGGTGCAGGATGGCTTTTGTGAGACTATCTTGAGAACGGTCATCGAGACGGCTCCGAAGCTGGTTGAAGACCTGCACAATTATGAGCATCGTGCAACCATTATGTACTGTGGTACTATGGCGCTTAACGGAATTCTGAATATGGGAACCCGTGGTGATTGGGCAACCCACAACATCGAACATGCTGTGTCCGCAGTATATGACATTCCGCATGGAGGCGGCTTAGCCATTCTGTTCCCGAACTGGATGAAGCACAATCTGAAGGTGGATGTGTCCCGGTTCAAGCGTCTTGCGGTGAATGTATTTGATATTAAGACCGAGGGCAAATCCGATGAGCAGGTTGCACTCGAAGGAATCGAGGCACTGCGTTCCTTCTGGAGTTCTATTGGCGCACCAAGCACCTTGAAGGATTATGACATTGATGACAGTCAGTTGGACGTCATGGCTGAGAAAGCCGTTAAATTCGGTCCTTTCGGCAATTTCGCGAAGCTTGACAAACAAGATGTATTGGAAATTTATAAGGCTTCTCTCTAAGAAGAGAGGACAGCCTAATTGAGTTAGTAGAACGCCCCGTAAATCCGGGGCGTTTTTGCTGTACTTATATTTTACATTAAGATTATTTGCTGGTTGGAAGGAACTTCATACTGCGTGATTTGCACGATTATAACGTATAATTTGATTTGGTGTTCAATTGTTGAGTTCATTCCATATATAATTACAACAAAAATTAATCTAGATAAGTTGAACTTAAGAATTACCAATAGGCAAGAAGTGTGAAATGATTCTGGAGAAGCGAAGCGTTCGCCTTTGCGACAGGACTTCCACCTTATACATGTAATTAAGAAATCTGGGAGCAACAGCGACCCTTAAGAACATTTCACACGGCTGCCTTACGTGTAAATCAATAGTTCAACTTATACAAATGGGGATTACTATGGACAATTACTGCAAAGTTCTGATTGTAGACGATGAAATGCTGGTTAGACAAGGAATTAAGCACTTGTTCGAGTGGGAGAGCGAGGGGTTTGTAGTTGCGGGGGAGGCCTCGAATGGTAAGGAAGCTATGGAGAAAATTGCTGAACTTAAGCCTCATATTGTCATTACGGATATAGTGATGCCGATTATGGACGGGGAAGAATTGGCCCGCAAAGTGAAAGCGGATTATCCGGAAATTGAGATCATCGTACTCAGCAGCTTTGGAGAGTTCGAATATGTACGCTCGACTTTTCAAAGCGGTGCCGTCGATTACATCTTAAAGCCGAAGCTTGAAGCAGATAAGCTGCTCGCTATCCTGAAGAGCACGGCACGGCGAATTCCCTCACTTCAGCACATGGAATCAGCCGCTAAGCAGGAAATCTCCCTGCAATTCGTGCTGGATAAGCTCATTGCCGGCTATTCTATAGAGTATGATCCAGGTAAAATTTCGGCCGCCATGCCGTTCCGCCATTTCGCACTGCTGAGCATAATTCATGAGCACGAAAGCGAGATGAGCACGCATGAGCTTAAGGAATGGTGCAAGAATGAGCTTGCCCGGATTCATAAAGATTCCGGTGAACGATTCATCAGCTGCTTCCTTACCTCTGAAGGCAAGCAGGTTCGCCTGCTGCTTAACGTAAGCGATGAGCAGCTTGGTGAGCTGGCACATACAGCCAAGCGGGTCGCTGAGGCAGGCGCAGCGAATAATCTTGGTATTGTAGCTGTGCTTAGTTATGTATTCCATGATCTCCAGCTCCTTAATGAAGCCTATACGTCAGGTATTATGAAGCTCCTCGATGATCAATACTTCCTCCCGGGAGTCAATCCGCTGATCTGGGATGAGCTGCCGCAGGAGGCTAAAGTCAGTGCTTTTGATACCAGTGCCTTCAACGAGCTGTTAAATATGCAGGAATTCCATCAGGCCTTTGAGCAGGTAAGGTCCTATGTTCAATCGTTGAAAGGAACACGCGGTATGGCTGTTCAGGAATTCAAATCGTTCCTGGGCCACACGGTGTTCGATATCATTCTTACCCTCCAGCGGTTTCAGTACAACGCAGCTCCGCTGGATCAACGGAAGTATGATTATTTCCGGCGAATTCATGAATCCCGGGATATTGGGGAGTCCATTCCAATCATGGACAGCTTCCTGGATGAAGCAGACCAGTGCATACTCGAGCGGATGAGGACCCATGTGAATCCTGCCATGAAGAAGCTGCTGCAGTATATCAAGGATCATTTAGATGAACCTCTGAGCTTGACTGAAGTGGCTAAGCAATTTCATTTCAATCCTTCATATTTGTCGAACTACTTCACCGTGCACAATGACGAGGGATTCAGTGAATATTTGACTAGAGTCCGTATTGAAAGGGCTAGTGAACTGCTTCGTGAGGGAGAGGCAACGATCTCCGAGATCAGCAGTATGGTGGGTTACTCGGATCATAGTTATTTCACGAAGGTCTTCCGCAAGCTAAAAGGGATATCCCCCAGCCAGTACCGTAGAGAAACTCAGGAGGGACATTAGAGAATGAGATCGTTACTGAACAGATTTAGGCAGCCAAGCTTATTCGGCAAAATCTTTGTCATTATGGTAGTCAGTACGATCGCGGTGGCAGTAATGACCTCTTGGGTTACGGTCCGAATGTCACAGCAGCTGTTCATGGATACGTTCAGCATTACAAATTCCAAGGTGATCCGGCAGATTCAGACAAGCTTTGAGTCCTTTCATTACGCCATTATTATGGCGACCTTTGATATTACGCAGAGTGGAACGATTAAGAATTTCCTGGTGCAGGGGGATTCCAATTCCTTAGGGAATGCGGGGGCATTCTATGGAATGAAGGACCAGATGAAACAAATCCAGTCAAGTCTTGACCCCTATGGGGTAGGAACTATTATCCTTGGAGTCAATGGGAGAAGCTATTCTAACGACCGTTCCTATTGGAACCGCTCCATGCAGGAATTAAAGAATAGCCCTCTGACTAAGGAGATGCTGAGTGAACCTGGCCGTCTCTCGTATCATTACCTGGGTGGGGGGAGCACGCCGCTTATTGCAGCAACTAAGACATTACGTGAACCGGAAAGCAAACAAATTTACGGTACGCTGTATATGATGGTTAGAGAGAGCAGCTTCAGACAGTTCTATAACAGCTTCACCAGCACAGGCAATGATGTGCTCATTCTCAACCGGGATGGAATGGTGGTATCGAGCAACAGGGATGAGCTGATTGGCACGAAATCCACGCTGCTGCTGGACAATGCGCATGCTATGAATCAAGACAAGCTTGACTACAAATCCCTCAAGTATTCGGGCAAAGATGTCGTCATGCTGAGTAACTACCTATCCTCTTATGACTTCTATATTGTTAATCTCATTGACAAGAAAATGGCAATGGGGCGGATGCTGCCAACCAGAGAGATTATCCTGATCGGTGCCTGTATTGTATCGGCCGCCCTGCTGATTCTGCTGCTCATTACGCGGAGATTGACCTTGTCGCTTCGAATGCTGGTTAGACAAATGTCCAGTGTGGCGAAAAAGAACTTCGATAATTACCTGCCTGTTAATGGAAGCTATGAAACCCGGCAGCTGGGCCAAGGGTTCAATTATATGCTGGGTGAGCTCAATGATTATATCAGCCAGCTTGTGGAGACCCAGAAAGAGAGGCGTAATGCCGAACTTGCCGCATTGCAGCGGCAGATCAACCCCCACTTTTTATATAACACGCTGGCTTCGGTAAATATCCTTGTTCAGCGGGGAAGCAAAGAGAAAGCGACGGAAACGATTCATGCGCTGATCTCTCTGCTGCAGAATACAATCAGCAATGTGAGTGAGACGATCACGGTGGAGCAGGAACTTGCGAATATGAAGGATTACGTCTTTATAAATCAGGTCAGATATGGGGATGAGATTAAGGTAGACTATTTCGTCTCACAGGACTGTATGGAAGCCCAGCTTCCGAAGCTGATCATTCAACCTTTTATCGAGAATGCCTTTTTCCATGCTTTCAATGTGAAGGATAAGGGATATATCTATATTCTTATTGCCCGGGAGAATGAGGCTTTGATCTGCGAGGTCGTGGATACGGGAGACGGGATGGATCTCGATCAGGATGCGGAGCGTCTGCCGAACTCCAAGAGCAGAAGACAGCTATTCACGGGGATCGGGATACGAAATGTGGACGAGCGGATTCATCTGCTGTACGGGGAACATTATGGAGTGTCGATTACGAGCAAGCTGGGAGAAGGGACCAAAGTAAAGATCAAGCTGCCTTGGCTGGTAAATCGGGCGTTGGACGAGGATAACTAAAGATATTACCAATTCTAAATATAATACCAGCCAGTAATATGAATGCGTTTGCAACACCCAATGAAAACACCAATCTGAGTAAATTTATTGCTAACTTCAATTTTTATGGCGATGTTAAGATAGTTGTATCAACAGCAAGCGCTTACACAAAATATACAAAGCCATATGGGGGGAATAAAAATGAAAAAAGCTCTGATTATGCTGCTGGCAAGCTTCATGCTCCTGACCGCATGTTCAAGCAAATCGAGTGATGGGGCTGCTTCAAGCGGAAGCACCGGCGCGAAAGAAACGGATGCCGGTTCTAAAGAAATTTCTGTATGGGCATGGGATCCGAACTTCAACATTAAAGCTATGAATTTGGCAAAAGATGCTTACCTTAAGGACCATCCAGACGCGAAAATTAACGTTGTGGAATATGCGCAGGCTGACATCATTCAGAAGCTGAATACTGGCCTTACTTCGGGTACGAACACAGGACTTCCTAATATCGTTCTGATCGAAGACTACCGGGCACAAAGCTTCTTGCAAGCTTATCCGGATTCCTTCTACAACATGTCTGGTTCCATCAAAGCAGCGGATTTCGCAGATTACAAAATCGGACCCACCAGTTCAAATGGTAAGCAGTACGGCGTGCCGTTTGACTCCGGGGTTACAGGTTTGTATGTACGGACGGACTATCTGAAACAAGCTGGATACACAGCTGATGATCTGAAGAATATTGACTGGAACAAATTCATTGAGATTGGTAAAGCCGTTAAGGCCAAAACCGGTAAAGACTGGCTCACCCTCGATCCGAATGACCTTGGTCTGATCCGGATCATGATTCAAGGAGCTGGCTCCTGGTATCTGAAGGAAGATGGAACTACCCCTAACCTGGTGGGAAATGCAGCGCTGAAGGATGCTCTTCAGACTTACAAAGAGCTAATGGAGTCCAACACGGTGAAGATTATTTCCGACTGGAGTCAATTCACAGGTGCCTTTAACAGTGGTGATGTTGCCGCCGTGCCTACGGGGAACTGGATTACTGCCTCGATTAAGGCAGAAGCTTCTCAGTCTGGTAAATGGGCAGTTGTGCCAATTCCTAAGCTCAAAAATACACCTAATGCTGTAAACGCATCCAATCTTGGCGGCAGCTCCTGGTATGTGCTGAACGTTCCTGGCAAGGAAGCAGCAGCAGATTTCCTGACCAAGACCATGGGTTCGAACGTAGATCTGTATCAGAAGATGAACAAAGAGATTGGCGTCATTGGTACCCTCAAAGCAGCTTCCGGTGGAGAGGCCTACAAACAGCCGGATGAGTTCTTCGGAGGCCAGAAGACGATTGAAGACTTCGCATCATGGACAACTCAAATTCCTAAAGTGAACTACGGCATGCACACTTACGCAATTGAAGACATTCTTGCTGTAGCGATTCAGAACTACCTGAAAGGTACAGACCTCGACAGCGTGCTGGCAGATGCCCAGGCTCAAGCTGAGTCACAGGTCAAATAATAACGAAGCAGACAAAATGCCCGAGATGGCCTTAATACCAGTTCCCGACTCCTATAAAGTCATGATCGCAATCGGGAGCCTGGAATTAAGGCTTTCTCTTGTATAGAGAAAGGAGTGGTTGGTGTGAGAAGCACAGCCGTTGGCCGCAGTAACCGTAATCAGTCAATGATCATTGGCTGGTTGTTTATCATCATCGCAGTCATAATGATTGCTGCATTTTATTTCTATCCTATGATTCAAGCTCTACTGCTCTCCTTCAAATCAGGAAGAGGGGCAAATCTTCACTTTACCGGGCTCGCGAACTACAAACGGTTGTTCACTGACTCGGTGTTCCTGACAGCTGTAAAGAATACTTTTCTATTCTTAATTGTTCAGGTTCCTATCATGATTGTTCTGGCTATGTTCATATCCGTATTGCTGAATGATAGCAAGCTGCGGTTCAAAGGATTCTTCCGTACGGCAATCTTCCTGCCGTGTGTCACTTCACTGGTTGCGTATTCTGTTGTATTCAAATATTTGTTCGGGGCGGATGGATTGATTAATCTGGCTCTCCTGAAAATGCACTTGATCGCTGCACCTATTATGTGGATTTCCGACCCGTTCTGGGCGAAAATCACGATTATTATCGCAATTACCTGGCGCTGGACAGGGTATAATATGATCTTTTATTTATCTGCGCTTCAGAACATTGATCAATCCATCTATGAAGCAGCGAGAATTGATGGGGCTTCCTCCATCAGACAATTCCGTTCCATTACCATTCCTTTGCTGAAACCGATTATTCTCTTCACTTCCATTACATCCACGATCGGGACGCTTCAATTGTTCGATGAAATTGTGAATATTACGAAGGGCGGTCCGGGTAATGCGACGCTCTCCATCTCTCAATATATTTATAATCTGTCCTTCAAATACACACCGGACTTCGGTTATGCGGCAACCGTATCTTATACCATTGTTGCGATGATTATTGTTCTCTCTATTATTCAGTTCAAAGCGGCAGGTGATAAATAATGACAAGCTTCAAACGTACAGGCACCTATGTTTTCTTAAGTTTGGCGGCAATTGTCTCAATTTTCCCGTTCCTCTGGATGATCGTAAGTTCGACGAACTTATCTGTGGATGTCTCTCAGGGCAGACTCCTTCCAGGACTTCATTTATTTGATAATTTCCGTAAGCTTACGGATTCCATAGATCTTGGCCAGTCCATGTGGAATTCAGCCAAAATCTCTATTACGACCACGGTTCTGGCCCTGTTGATCGCCTCCTTGGCTGGCTACGGCTTCGAGATCTACCGGAGCAAAGCGAAGGATATTGTTTTTAACATCCTGCTGCTGTCCATGATGATTCCATTCGCGGCGCTTATGGTCCCTTTATATCAGATGTTTGCTTCTATCTCGCGCTCGGTGCCTTCTCTAGGTATTGATACGATGACATCCGTAATCTTGCCTACGATGACTACTGCATTTCTGATCTTCTTCTTCCGTCAGAGCACCAAGATGTTTCCGAAGGAACTTCTAGAAGCCGGAAGAATGGATGGATTGTCAGAGCTCGGCCTATTCTTCCGCATCTATGTGCCTACAATGAGAACGACCTATGCAGCAGGAGCCATTATTACATTCCTCTCAAGCTGGAACAACTATTTATGGCCCTTGATTGTACTCCAGTCCCCGGAGAAGCGCACCATTCCGCTTCTGATCTCTAACCTGGGCTCCAGTTATTCACCAGATTATGGTGTGATTATGACGGCCATAGTTATCTCTACCCTGCCAACGGCATTAGTCTTCTTCTTGATGCAGAAGCACTTCGTAGCCGGTATGGTCGGTTCGGTCAAATAAGTAAATATAGGCTGAACCATTAATTCCGTGTGAGGCAGCCGTATGAAATGTTCATCCGATCGCTGTTGTTCCCAGATTTCTTGATTGAAATTGATAAGGGATAGAAATCCGGTAACAAAGCTTATGCTTCCGATGTAGCTTTCTTTCAGAAAGCTTGTAGGCGAACGCTTCGCTTCTCCAGAATCATTTCACACTCTTGCCTATGGGCAATTTAAAAATTCAAATTATAGTTTTATAAAAAATAAAGCTCGTCTTAACAGGAGGAACCGTTCATGAAAGAGGCAATGAACCCAAATCTGGATTGGCTAAGTGATGTATCCATATTCAGAGTGAATCGTCTGGATGCCCATTCGGATCATCGCTATTATCAAACCATGGAAGAAGCCGAGGCTAATGCACCGATGAAGATGCGGCAGAGTCTGAACGGAAGCTGGAAGTTCAGCTATGCCGTGAACGCGGCAAGCCGCGCAGCTTCATTCCATGAGCAGGATTTCGACTGCAGAGGCTGGGATGAGATCAAGGTACCCGGACATATCCAGCTTCAGGGCTGGGGATCACCGCAGTATGTGAATACAATGTATCCCTGGGATGGCCTGGACGGAGTAAGGCCGCCGGAAATTCCACAGGAACATAATCCGGTTGGGAGTTATGTGAAATATTTTGAATTGACACCGGAGCTTCAGGAAGGTCCCGTCTATATTTCTTTTCAAGGTGTAGAATCTGCCTTCTTCTTATGGCTCAATGGCCACTTCGTCGGGTACAGCGAAGACAGCTTTACCCCTTCTGAATTTGATCTTACTCCATATCTAACGAAGGGGAAGAACAAGCTTGCTGTGGAGGTTTATCAGCGGAGTACGGGAAGCTGGCTGGAAGATCAGGACTTTTGGCGCTTCTCGGGGATCTTCCGGGACGTGTATCTATACACGGTTCCCAAGCTGCATATTCAGGATTTGAGAATTCGTACTGAGCTTGATGAGGAGTATAGGCATGGAACTTTGTTGGTAGACCTTAAGCTGAACGTGCAGTTAAGAGCAGGGATCAGTGCGAACATAGAATTGAAAGATAAAGACGGGCGCAGCGTGGCCTCTGCTCAAAGGGAATTGGTGGATGATGGCCTGTCGATGTCTCTACCCTCGGGGGAAGTCAGCTTATGGAGTGCAGAGCGCCCGTATCTGTATAAAGTGTGTATTTCCCTATTGGATGAGAAGGGTGAACTAGCAGAGGCTGTTGTACAGAAGACGGGATTCCGCAAATTTGAAATGAAGAATAATTTGATGTGCCTGAACGGTCAAAGGATTGTATTCAAGGGCGTGAACCGGCATGAATTCAATTGTAGACGGGGACGCTCCATTACCAAAGAAGATATGCTGTGGGATATCAAAGTACTGAAACAGAACAATATCAACGCGGTGCGTACATCCCATTATCCGAATCAGACCTTGTGGTATGAGCTATGTGATGAATACGGTCTGTATGTGATCGATGAAATGAATTTGGAGACTCATGGATCGTGGCAGAAAATGGGCGCAGTTGAGCCTTCCTGGAATGTTCCAGGAGATAAGCCCGAGTGGCAGGATATTGTCATGGACCGTGCGGTATCCATGCTGGAGAGAGACAAGAATCATCCGTCTATACTCATCTGGTCATGCGGGAATGAGTCCTATGCCGGGGAAGTGATTCTAAATGTATCGAAATACTTTCATCAGGCTGACCCGGGACGTCTTGTCCACTATGAAGGTGTATTCCATAACCGGAAGTTTAATGACACCAGTGATATGGAGAGTCGTATGTATGCGAAGCCGGCAGATATTGAAGAGTATTTGAACGATTCGCCGGATAAGCCTTATATCAGCTGTGAATATATGCATGCTATGGGGAACTCGGTTGGAGGACTTCATAAATATACCGAACTTGAGCGGAAATATCCGATGTACCAAGGGGGATTTATCTGGGACTATATCGACCAGTCCTTGATAAAGAAAGATCGTTATGGCAAGGAATACTTCGCGTATGGCGGAGATTTCGGGGATCGCCCTACAGATTACAGCTTCTGCGGAAACGGAATCGTATTTGCGGACAGAAAGATCACGCCGAAGATGCAGGAGGTCAAATACCTCTATCAGAATATCAAGCTTATTCCTTCCAAGATGGGCATTAAAGTGATTAATGAGAATTTATTCACTGGAACTGAAGGGCTTAGTCTGCACTATAGCCTTAGTTATGAAGGTAAGGAAATCGAATCGAATCAAACTGAGATCTCGGTACCTGCCGGACAGGAAATGGTTGTGCCGATCGATCTGATTGAGCTGGAAGCAGGTGCACGATTCGGGGAGTATTCCATTCAGGCTTCGCTTAGGCTTAAGGAGGATGAGCTGTGGGCGGAAGCTGGATATGAGGTTTCTTTTGGACAATATATTTTCACAGTGGAAGAACAGCCTGTCTCCCAGCCAGCAGCCCCTTCGGGCAAGCTAAAGATTATCGAAGGTGATGTAAATATCGGCATCACAGGGGAAGGATTCTCTGCCTTGTTCTCCAAGCAGGTAGGCTCACTGGTCTCGCTCCAATATGGGGGTCAGGAGATGATTGCGGTTCCTCCAGTCCCGCTGTTCTGGCGGGCAATGACGGATAACGATAAAGGGGCTGGGCTCGGATTTGAAGCTGCCGGATGGTATGCGGCGAGCCTAGCCCGAAGATGTGTGAACGTAAGCCTCGTCAAGGAAGAAGATGGATCAGCAACGGTAGCTTTCGATTACAGACTAAGCATCAGCACAGAGGCAGTTGTTCTTACAGCATATACGGTATATGCGGATGGCCGCATTAAAGTACGAACACAGTATCAGGGAGCGCCAGGACTGCCAAATCTTCCAATACTGGCCTTGTCCTTCAAAATGTCTGCTGATTATGCCCACACCTCCTGGTATGCGATGGGACCGGAAGAGAATTACGCGGACCGTGCTCATGGAGCTCGTCTGGGTCTATTTGAGAGACAGGTTCAGGAGCTTTCTTCTCCGTACCTTGTTCCGCAGGAGACGGGCAACCGCACAGGTGTAAGACGCCTAAGCATTACGGATGAGAATAATTACGGTCTGGACATCACAGCATCCCCGTCAGCCCCGGTTGAATGCACGGTGTCTCCATATACAGCTTTTGAGCTTGAGCATGCTGCCCATTCATGGGAACTTCCGGCGGTACATTATACTGTGGTTACCGTAGCGGGCCGTCAAATGGGTGTGGGCGGAGATGACAGCTGGGGAGCACCCGTTCATGCGGAATATCAGATTCCGGCTGAAGGAAATATAGAGTTTGAATTCACACTTTCGTGGGCGCAGCCTTCCATTGACTGATTTGTTTGTATGTGAAAATTGGATTTCAATCTCTATACCGTTAATATAAAAAATAGAAGTTCATTTATGGGTAGTAGGAGGATGAGGCTTTGTCGATTCAATACGATTCCAAACTGCAATTATTCCATCTGCAAACAGAAAACACCAGTTACATGATTCAAATTGTGCGTGGATATGCCGCGCAGCTCTATTGGGGGAAGAGAGTCAGAAGTATTTCTGCAGCGAGACCGCTTCGTTATATAGACCGCTCCTTCTCACCTAATATTGATCCGAAAGACATGACCTTCTCGCTGGACGTTCTTCCACAAGAGTACCCGGCTTACGGACATACGGATTTTAGAAATCCGGCCTATCAGATTCAACTGCAGAATGGGACTACGGTCACGGACCTGAAATATAGCAGCCACCGGATAATCAAGGGGAAACCCCCGCTAGTAGGACTGCCGGCTACTTATGTGGAGCAGGAAGGTGAGGCTGACACGCTCGAAATTGAGCTTGTTGATTCATGGATTGATCTTAAAGTGATCTTAACCTACAGCGTATTTGAAGAAATGAATGCGATTACAAGATCTGTGAAATTCATTAATGAAGGCAAGCAGGATTTGAAAATTCTGCGTGCGTTAAGTATGAGTGTCGACCTGCCGGATGATCAGTTCGAAATGCTGCATCTCTCCGGTGCCTGGGCTGACGAACGAAATATCGAGCGAAGACCGCTTACACGCGGCAATCAATCCATTGAGAGCCGGCGGGGAGCCAGCAGTCATCAGCAGAATCCGTTCCTGGCATTGCTTCGGCATGGAACTGATGAGAACCAGGGCGAAGTCTATGGCTTTAGCCTTGTCTACAGCGGGAGTTTCCTCGCCGGGGTCGAAGTTGATCAATATCACAGCTCCCGGGTGTCACTGGGGATTAATCCCTTTGACTTCTCCTGGATTCTAAGCCCCGGGGGGAGCTTCCAGACTCCTGAAGCGGTGACAGTCTATTCCGATCAAGGTCTTGGCGGCATGTCGCGAACCTATCATAAGCTGTACCGGACACGGCTGGCCCGCGGGGAATTCCGGGATAAGGAACGTCCGATTCTTATTAACAATTGGGAAGCTACGTACTTCAATTTCAATGCGGATAAGATCGAAAGTATTGCGAAGAAGGGCAAGGAACTCGGGATTGAGCTGTTCGTGCTGGATGACGGCTGGTTCGGACACCGGGATAATGACAAAACCTCGCTTGGAGACTGGTTCGTAGATAAGAGCAAGCTGCCCGGCGGGCTGGAAGACCTGGTAGCCCGTGTTACCAGTATGGATATGAAGTTCGGGCTCTGGTTCGAGCCGGAGATGATCTCGGAAGATAGCGAGCTCTACCGCAGTCACCCGGATTGGTGCCTGCATGTGCCAGACCGCAGCCGTTCGACAGGGCGGAATCAGCTAGTGCTTGATTTCTCCCGGGAGGAAGTCGGCGATGCTGTGATACAGATGGTGTCGGGTATCTTAAGCAGTGCCCCAATCACTTATGTGAAATGGGATATGAACCGGCACATGACCGAAGTAGGCTCTCCTGCTCTCCCGGCTGAGCGTCAGCGAGAGACTGCGCACCGTTACATGCTCGGTCTGTACCGGGTGATGGAGACCATCACAAGCCGCTTCCCGCATATCCTGTTCGAAAGCTGTTCCGGTGGGGGAGGACGTTTCGATCCGGGCATACTCTACTATATGCCGCAGACGTGGACAAGCGACAATACCGATGCGATCTGCCGGCTCAAGATACAGTACGGAACGAGTCTCGTGTACCCGATTAGTTCCATGGGTTCCCACGTCTCGGCAGTGCCGAATCATCAGGTGCACCGGGACACCTCGCTGAAGATGCGGGGAGATGTGGCCCTGTCAGGGAATTTTGGCTATGAGCTGGATCTAACGAAATTCACGCCGGAGGAAGAGGAGCTTGTGAAGCAGCAGGTGGCCTTCTATAAGGAGACGCGAAGCCTGATCCAGTTCGGGGAATATTATCGCCTGAGGAGCCCCTTCGAGGGCAATGATACGGCGTGGATGTTCGTGTCGGAAGATCTGACCGAAGCCATTGTTATGTACTTCAAGGTATTGGCCCAGCCCAATCCTCCATTTGACAGCCTGAGATTGAAGGGCCTACACCCGGAGTACGATTACGAAGTAAGCGGGCTGGATCAGCCGGCAGGCGGGGATGCTCTGATGTATGCCGGGCTGAACATTCCAAGGCTGGATGGGGATTTCCAGAGCGTGGTGTGGACGCTCAAGAAGGTTTAGTCAGCTAGATTCATTCTAACATTTACCAAATATATGCATTTCTTAATCGAAAATTGGCTCTTGACTCCTGGTTGAATTATAATATAATTAACTATCCTTATAATTTTTTATAGTCAAGGATCGAAAGATTATGGCCCCCGATAAAGAGGTGCAAAGGTGAGCAGTTTAGAAGTTGCGAAAGTATTGAATAATAACGTAATTATTGCCAGACATCCAGAGAACGGTGAGGTCGTGGTGATTGGCAAGGGAATTGGTTTCAATCGGAAGACCGGTCATTACATTCCACTACAGTCTGTTGAGAAAATGTTTATCCTTAAGAATGCTCATGAACAAGAGCAATATAAGCAGCTCGTTCCACAGGTGGATGAGAAGCTGATTGAAGCTATTAACGAGGTTATTCTGTATATATCCAAACGCTGCAATGAACCTTTGAATGAACATATTCACATCGCCTTAACCGACCATATTTCATTTGCGATCAAGCGGGCTGAACAAAATATTATCATTCATAATCCTTTTCTATTCGAGACCAAAGAGATCTATCCTCTCGAATATGAGCTTGCAGAATTTGCGATAAGGATTATCAACGAGAAGATGGGAATCGACCTGGGTGAAGATGAGATCGGTTTCATTGCTCTCCATATCCACAGTGCGATGACGAATCAGGATATTACCGAAGTGAAGCAGCATTCCCAGCTCATCTCGGATCTTGTGACGGTGATTGAGCAGCAGCTTCACATTAATTTGACCCGTAATTCTCTGGATTACTCCAGGTTGCTGACCCATCTTAGGTTCGCCATTGAGCGCGTCCGTCAAGGAGAGAAGGTTAGTGAGCCGGATAAACTGGAGGATCTGCTGAAGCAGGAATATCCGGAGCTGTATTCTTTGGCTTGGAAATTAACCAAAATGATGGAGCAGCGGCTCCACAAACCAGTCTACCAGGCAGAGGTATCCTATCTTACGATGCATTTGCACCGGGTAGCTCCGAAACATTCGTAAGTGAAATTTTGTACGCGGAAGGTATTGCACTACCAGAAAGGCGGTGCTATAATACATTCCATAAGCGGCAAATAAAATGAATAATCATCAGATGTGTAACTGATTCGATCAGGCATGAGTTGATGAAAGTCTTTGATTGTATTGCACCTTTATGGGGTATTATAACCCTGAAGAGAGTGTATACATCAAGGCTTTCAAGGCTCATGCTTTTTTATTTGCCTATATAAGGAGGTTGCGTATGTTCAAGAAATTTTTTGGTGTCTTGCAAAGAGTAGGTAAGGCGCTGATGCTTCCGGTAGCTATATTGCCAGCTGCTGGACTCTTGCTCGGTATCGGCAACATGCTGATCAGTGAAGACTTCCTGAAGCTTGTGCCTGCACTGGATAATCAAGGAGTTCACGCCGTAGCGACCATTCTGATGAATGCGGGTCAAATTGTGTTTGACAATCTGTCCTTGCTGTTCGCTGTTGGGGTAGCTATCGGCTTGGCCGGTGGTGAAGGTGTAGCCGGACTAGCTGCTATTGTCGGTTTCCTTGTTATGAATATTACAATGGGAACCGTCATTGGGGTTACTCCTGGAATGATCGGACACAACGAGGCTTATGCCAGCGTACTAGGGATCCCGACCCTGGCTACAGGTGTGTTCGGAGGTATTATTATCGGGATATTGGCAGCATCCATGTACAAGCGGTTCTTCAAAATCGAGCTTCCATCCTATTTGGGCTTCTTCGCAGGTAAGCGGTTTGTCCCAATTATGACAGCGGCAACATCGCTGCTAATCGGATTGCTCATGGTTATTGTATGGCCACCAATTCAGCACGGGCTGAATTACTTGTCTCACAACATGATCGATACGAACCGTACCATGGCCGCGTTTATCTTCGGTGTGGTTGAGCGGGCGCTCATTCCATTCGGTCTGCATCACATTTTCTATTCTCCATTCTGGTTCGAATTCGGAGAATACACCAGCAAGGCTGGTCAAATTATCCGGGGTGACCAGCACATCTTCATGTCGCAGCTCCGTGATGGTGTGCCATTCACAGCAGGTACATTTATGACCGGTAAATTCCCGTTCATGATGTTCGGTCTTCCGGCAGCCGCGCTCGCTATGTATCATGAAGCAAAGCCGGAACACAAGAGATATGTTGCAGGGATCATGGGTTCCGCAGCATTGACTTCATTCCTTACAGGGATTACAGAACCTATTGAGTTCTCCTTCCTGTTCTTGGCACCTGTCCTGTTCGCAGTTCACTGTGTGTTCGCAGGTCTGTCTTTCATGACCATGCAGCTTCTAGGTGTCAAAATCGGGATGACCTTCTCTGGGGGATTGATTGACTTCCTGATCTTCGGTGTAATTCCAAACCGTACCCCTTGGTACTTGGTCATTCTTGTAGGGGCAGTATTTGCGGTAATTTACTACTTCGGATTCCGATTCATTATCCGGAAATTCAACCTCAAAACACCGGGCCGTGAGGATGCGGCAGAGGATGAGACATCCGCAGCCAGCGGCACTCCGGTTACCAACGACGATCTTCCAAGCAATATTTTGGGAGCGCTTGGGGGCAAAGAGAATATTGCTCATCTGGACGCTTGTATCACACGCCTTCGTGTTGAAGTAAAAGACAAAGGAAATGTGAACAAAGATCGCCTCAAGAAGCTGGGTGCATCCGGCGTGCTTGAAGTGGGTAATAACGTACAAGCCATCTTCGGTACACGTTCTGACACTATCAAGTCTCAGATCCAGGATATTATGAACGGCAAAACGCCAGCTCGTATCCCGAATGCCGATGATGTTGGTGAGAGAGCTACGGATTTCAATGCTCCAACCGTTAGCGGTAAGCCAGCCGAAGCTGAACAACAGGCTGCACAGAATGGCGATGCCATCATTAAAGAAGATGTGGTAGCTCCAGCCAACGGTGAATTGATGGATATTACCAAGGTTCCAGACCCAGTCTTCTCTGAGAAAATGACCGGTGACGGATTCGCCATCCTTCCTAGTGACGGTACGATCTGCTCACCAGTATACGGGAAAGTGTTCAACGTATTCCCTAGTAAGCACGCTATCGGAATCATGTCCGATGGAGGCAAGGAAGTGCTTGTTCACATCGGGGTGAATACGGTGAAGCTGAAAGGTCAAGGCTTCAATGTTCTAGTACAAGAAGGCGACCTGGTATCGGCGGGACAGCCGATCATGGAAGTGGATCTGGAATATGTGAAAGCTCATGCGCCTTCGATTATTTCACCGATCATTTTCTCCAACTTGCCTGAAGGGTCTTCGGTTACCCTGAACAAATCGGGTCAAGTTAAGAGTGGAGAGAACAACATTATCACGATCAAGTAAGAAATTTGAAAATGAACAAAGTTATCCCTTAATATGAAGTAATAAACTATACTAGCAAAGAAAGTGAGATGTATGACAATGCAAAGAAACTTTAAAATCACAGATGAAGACGGTATCCATGCTCGCCCAGCTACAGCTTTGGTGAACACAGCTAACAAATTCAAAGGTGCTGAATCTTTCGCGGAAGCAAAAGGCAAAAAAGTGACTTTGAAATCTATTCTGGGTGTTCTATCTTTGGGTCTTGAACAAGGCGATATCATCACTCTTTCTTCTGAGGGTGAAGAAGCGGAAGCAGCTCTTAGTGCACTCTCCGATATTATGGTAAGTGAAGGGTTAGGCGAAATTAATGATTAAGATTGAGGGTATTGCAGCATCTGCTGGCGTGGCGATTGCCCGCGCCTTCAAGCTTGAGCACCCTGATTATACGATCAATAAGCAGTCGGTACAGAGTACAGAGGCTGAGATTACTCGCTTTGACAGTGCACTGGCGAAATCACAGCAGGAGCTAGAAGCCATCAAGGAGCGCACTCGCGTAGAGCTTGGCGAGAAGAAGGCTGAAATCTTTGAATCCCATCTGCTGATTCTGAATGATCCGGAGCTTATTGATCCGGTTCGTACGATGATCTCGGATGAACAGGTAAATGCGGAATATGCGCTGAATGAGACAGCGTCCCAGTTCATTTCCATGTTCGAGAACATGAAGAGTGCTTATCTGCAGGAACGTGCAGCGGATATGCGTGACGTAACTAAGCGTGTGCTAACTCATCTGCTCGGATTGACTTATGTCAATCCGGCAGAGATTAGCGAAGAGGTTATTGTCATTGCAGAAGACCTGACTCCTTCGGATACGGCTCAATTGAATCGTAAATATGTGCTTGGCTTTACAACGAATATTGGCGGACGGACTTCCCACTCTGCGATCATGGCCCGTTCTTTGGAGATTCCGGCAGTGGTCGGAACCAAAGAAGTTGTTGAGAAAGTTAGCAATGGGGATCTGGTTATTGTAGATGGACTGGATGGACAGGTCATTATTAACCCTACTGATGAGATTGTTTCCGAATTTAGAGCGAAGCAATTGAAGTATCAGGAGCAGCGTGCGGAATGGAACAAGCTTCGTGATCAGAAGTCCGTTTCGAAAGACGGAGTTCATGTAGAACTTGCAGCGAATATAGGTACGCCGAACGATGTGGCAGGGGTTATTGATAACGGTGGTGAAGCCGTAGGCCTTTACCGTACCGAGTTCCTGTATATGGGCCGTGACAAGCTGCCTTCTGAAGATGTTCAGTTTAATGCTTACAAGACGGTTCTTGAGAAAATGGAAGGCAAACCCGTTGTTGTCCGTACGCTTGATATCGGCGGAGACAAGGAGCTTCCATATCTCGATCTTCCAAAGGAAATGAATCCATTCCTTGGATTCCGTGCGGTACGTCTGTGCCTGGATCGTACAGATATCTTCCGTACTCAGCTTCGCGCTTTGCTTCGTGCAAGTGTGTACGGGAATTTGCGGATTATGTTCCCGATGATCGCTACTCTCGGCGAATTCCGTGAAGCTAAGGCGCTGCTTCTTGAAGAGAAACAGAATCTGATTGCAGAAGGAATTGAAGTATCTGAGAATATCCAGCTTGGCATCATGGTCGAAATTCCTTCAACAGCGGTAATGGCAGATCAATTTGCCAAGGAAGTGGATTTCTTCAGTATCGGAACGAATGACCTGATTCAATACACCATGGCGGCGGACCGGATGAATGAGCGAGTGTCTTATCTATACCAACCTTACAATCCTGCCATTCTTCGTTTGGTCAAAATGGTGATCGATGCAGCCCACAAGGAAGGACGCTGGGCAGGTATGTGCGGTGAGATGGCCGGAGATACTACAGCGATTCCTCTTCTTCTGGGACTTGGACTTGATGAATTCAGCATGAGTGCAACCTCTATTCTGCCGGCACGTTCCCTCATTTCCAAGCTGTCCAAAGCGGAAATGCAGGAGCTTGCAGCTAAAGCGCTTGAGCTTCAGACGGCTGAACAGGTTGTGGAACTAGTAAGAGGTATTGATGCCTAAACCGCATTAGCGGCTTGCAATCCGTTTATTCTTTTTCCAACAAAATGACTTGGGGAGCTTCCCCGGCCGGTATCTTCGGATACCGGTTTTTTTTGTTTGCGGGTAATTCAGTTTATTTTTTAGAGAAGATAGGCTAGAGTGGAATGGAGAAATATGAATATTTTATATTTCTACTGATTTAGCCTGATTTAATGGGTTTATAATGAATTTATACCGACTTACAAGGAGTATACATATGAACGACAAACGCAGCACTGTGGGCATCATTGATATTGGTTCGAACTCAATCCGGGTTGTGGTCTATGAGGTGACCTCTTCAGGCGATTACCGGGTTATACATGAAAGCAAAGAATCTGCCCGTCTTAGCGAGAAGATTGGTGCGGATGGAAGAATGGAGCATGAGGGGATTTTATCCATAGTGCCTGTTTTGAGTGAATTCAAGAATATATGCACGTCTTATGAATGTGAACGTATTCGTGTCGCGGCAACGGCTGCAATTCGCAATGCGGCAAATGCCAGCGAGATTGTAGATACCCTGGACAAGCACACGGGTCTCGAAATTGAGATGCTATCGGGAGAAGAAGAGGCTTATTACGGATTCCTAGGAGTGGCTCATGGGATTGGGGCCGCTAATGGTTTTATTATTGATATTGGCGGGGGAAGTACAGAAATTACCCTGTTCCGGGATCGGAAACTGCTTCACAGTGTCTCATTACCCTTTGGTGCGGTGAATTCGAATTATAAATTTGCCACTCGAAGCGGTTGGACATCAGAGTCTAGTATGGAGCTTATCAATGAACTGCAAGGGCAGCTGCGTCAATATGACTGGATCTCGGATCATCCAGAGCTTCCACTCATTGGACTTGGCGGGACTATTCGCTCACTGGGTAAGCTTGATCAGCGCAGAAGCAAATATCCACTGCCGATGACCCACCATTACGTACTTGAAGAGGACAGTGTGGATTACTATGCTGATCTGCTTCCTTCCATATCGGTAGATCAGCGCAGAAGACTACCAGGGTTGTCCAAGAACAGGGTCGATATCATTGTGCCGGGCGTACTGATTCTGTATACGATCTTCAGCTACATTAAGGCCAAATACTGCCTGATCAGCGGGACGGGATTACGTGAAGGGCTGCTGCACGATGTGATGAAGACCAGACTGCCTGAAGCTTCTGAAGTCGTTGATCGCCAGGTCCGTTCGCTGCTTTCTTTTCAATCAACGGCATCTCCACGTCATCTGAATCATGTTAACCAGTTATCGATGCAGCTGCTTGACCAACTAAAGGTCTCAGAGGACGAGGAGCTTGCCAGACAAATTCTTCATGTGTCTGCCATGCTGTACAAGATAGGAGCCTCACTTTGGTATCATCAATATGAGAAGCATACTTTCTATTGGCTGCTGAATGCTCCGCTGGGTGGATTAACTCACCGCGAAATTGTGCTGATCGCACTTATTGCCGAATACCGGGCGAAGAACGGGAAGCAGACAAGCGCAGGTGCCTATCAGAATAGCATTCTAAAAGACCAGGACACGAAGCTGATCGCTCAGCTAGCCGCCCTGCTGCAGATTGCTGTCTCTCTTGATGCGAGCGAGACTCAGCCGATTGCTTCCATCGAGGCCGAGAAGGAGAACAAGACTTTAACCTTGAAATTAAACTGCCGCAGCCAGCCCTTTATTGAACTCAGGGAACTGGATGCGGCAGCGAAAGTCTTTCAGAAAGCTTGGGATATTAAGTTGAAATGGGAATTTCAGACTTCTTCCAAGTACTAATATCAAGAGCTGCAAATTGGCTCCGGCATGACGGGAGATCGTTCACGATTCTCTCGTATTTGCCGTTCGGGATAAGCTGCTTGGCTTTGACGTTGTCGGCCAGGGACAGACGCAGAATCTGAATGACCATGTTACGGGCGGCTTCATCGTACACCGGGCACATGAGCTCGATCCGGCGGGTTAGATTGCGGGTCATCCAGTCCGCACTGGAGATCCAGACTTCAGGTTGGCCGCCATTTTCGAAATAGTAAATTCGTGAGTGCTCGAGGAACCGGTCCACGATACTTCTTACAGTAATACGGTCGCTGAGGCCCTCAACTCCTGGCCGCAGGCAGCATACTCCGCGAATAATCAGATCAATGTGTACTCCATCTTGTGAAGCTGCATAGAGGTCATCAATCATCTCCTGATTCGAAAGGGAGTTCATCTTGGCGATGATTCGCGCCGGTCTTCCACTTCGGGCATGCTCCGATTCTCTCTCAATCAGGCTGGCGAGCTTGTTATGCATATTGCCTGGTGCAAGAGTCAGTGACTGCCAGTCATGTACGGCGGAGTAGCCGGTAATTAGATTGAACAGCTCCGAGGCGTCCTCGCCGATGGAGGGATGGGTCGTGAACAATCCAATATCGGTATACAGTCTTGCTGTAATGTCATTGTAATTTCCAGTGCCGACATGAACATACCTCTTCAGATCAGGCCCCTCCTGGCGAACGATAAGCAGAATCTTAGCATGTGTCTTGAGTCCGACAAGACCGTACACCACGTGGCAGCCTGCTTTCTCTAATTTTCTGGCCCAGGCGATATTCCGTTCCTCATCGAACCTAGCCTTCAGTTCAACGACAACCGTAACCTGCTTCCCGGATTCTGCCGCATCCGCCAAGGCTTGAATCAACGGTGAATTCCCGCTCACCCTATAGAGCGTCATCTTAATTGCCATGACATGAGGATCCTCTGAAGCCTGTACAATGAAATCAGTCAATGCATCAAAGCACTCGTACGGGTGGTACATCAGTACGTCCCGCTCCTTAAGCACCTCGAAGAAATCCTCATTCTCCTCGAACTCCTGTGGGTAGGGAGGCTCATCCTGCGGATAACGCAGCTTCGGGCTTCCTTTTACAGCCCCGGTGAAATGACGCAGAAACGTCAGATCCAGAGGCCCGTCGATCTCAAATACAGAATCCGTAATTTCAAATTCATCCTGAAGCAGCTCAAGAGCATACGGATGAAAACCCTTTTGAACTTCGAGGCGCACGGGAGCGCCCCAGCGCCGCTTGCGCAGCTCCTTCTCAATTTCTTCGAGCAGATCCTCTGCGCCTTCCTCATCAATGGTCAAATCCGCATTACGGGTCACCCGGAATTCATGGACTGCCAGAGGAATATATCCGCTGAACAGGGTCTGAATATGATGCTTAATCAGCTCCTCAATTAGAATGAAGGACTGCTTCTTGCTGTTCGAGTGTTGGGGAAGCGGTACGAACCTCGACAGATTGGAAGGGATCTGCACAACCGCGAAATAAGGTTCTTCTTCCGGGCTGTCTCCATCCCGCTTCAAGACGACTGCCAGATATACGAACTGGTTATGAACCAGTGGAAAAGGCCGGCTCTGATCTACTGCCATAGGTGTAAGTACCGGGAAGATAATATCGTGATAATAGCACTCCATCGATTTGCGCTGAGTCACATTTAGATCGTCATATTTCAGGAACTGAATATGCTCTTTGGTCAGCTGCCGCATGATATCGCGGTATGTACGGTACTGAGCCTGTACCATTTTTGAGATGCGGGAGACCAGACGTTTGTATAAGCCGGCCGGGGTGTAGCCTGTGAAATCCTTCTTGGCATAGCCCGCACGGATCTGATCCTGGATGCCCGCCACACGGACGCTCATGAATTCATCCAGATTGCTGGATACGATGGATAAAAATTTGGCCCGCTCAAGCAGAGGGGTCATCGGATCCTGGGCTTCCTGCAGCACGCGCCAATTGAACTCGATCCAGCTTAAGTCCCTGTTAAGATAACGTGAACCATCTTCTTTAATATTGATCTGTGTCATCTGCCTAACGACCTCCGCTAATAATACGCTATAAAAGTTGAACTTAAGAATTACGAATAGGCAAGAGTGTGAAATGATTCTGGAGAAGTGAAGCGTTCGCCTACAAGCTTTCTGAAAGAAAGCTACATCGGAAGCATATACTTTGTGACCGGATTCCCACCATATAGATTTAATTAAGAAATCTGGGAGCAACAGCGATCGCAGGAACATTTCACACGGCTGCTTTACATGTAAATCAATAGTTCAATTTATAAAACAACTCTATTCCTTCATTGTACTCTTATGTCACCAAGATAAAAGATGACTTTTGTAAATTCTATGTAAAATTTATAAAGGAATGTAAAGTGTTATGACCCCTAGAACTATTTTTTACCCAGAAAGTGAAAACTTCACCTCATTTTTGGGTAAATAAATGATATGGCCCCAGCTCTGCCCGGTTTGATGTGCTTGAATTATGGCAATATTGAATCGGGAGACGGGCTGCCCGAGAAGATTGAAGAGTGACCTGCGTGGCCCTGAGGCTTCGCAAAACTTTGAGGAGGTTGTGAAGGATGAGTGCAGAACATAATGTTAAGCTTAATGCTGAGAAAAGAGCAGATTTATCAAATAGCTCTTTGCGTCAATTAAGAGAGAAGGGTCGTATCCCGGGTGTGGTCTATGGCTCCCAAATCGGCAATATATCCCTGCATGTCGATGCTAAGGACCTGCTAAAAGTAGCGCGCACAGGCCGGTCAGAATTTTTTGAACTCTCGATCGCTGATGGAGAAAGCTTTCCAGCTTTGATTAAAGATGTTCAGCAGCGGGGCGGGAAAGTGGTTCATGTTGACTTTCAGCATGTATCGAAGAACAAACCGATCCGGGTGAAGGTGCCAATCCATTATATCGGTACACCTGAAGGAACCAAAGCAGGCGGCATTCTTCAAACTCAGGAAACAGAGCTTGAGGTAGAAGGGCTTCCGGATTCCCTCCCGGCAGGGATTGATATAGATGTAACCGGACTTGGAACAGGGGATAAGCTGACTGCAGCGGAAGTGAAGCTTCCGGCAGGCGTTACCCTGATTACCTCCGAGGACGCGCTCTTAGCCTCCATCGTTCTTCCTCGCGCAGCTCTTGAAGCTTCGGACGAAGGAGCGGATGCGGCGGCTGAAGGCGAAGGTGCAGCTGAAACAGCAGAGGCTGACAATAAGAGTGAATGAGGCTAGTCAGCCCAATCTTATACCGAGTGAAATGAAGGACCGGAGCAGAAGTGCTCTGGTCCTTTTTGGTGCTGGTGCTTAGGAATAGTGACAAGTGCCTAAACTGCTGCATATGATATCGCAGACGAAAGCACCCAGGAAGGAGAGATCGGCTTGAAGAAAGGGAAAGTCACCAAACCGGTCAGAAGCAGACAGCTCAGTTACCGGGAAGAAAACCCCGAGTTCGATGAGATGGATCTGCTTGAGAAAGCTAGGGCCAGAAACAAGATGGAGAAGCAAGAAAGCGAAGTGCATTTGTCACAGGCCTTGGCGCCTGTGGAGGAGAAGATCCAGCCCCAGTCCCAGCCTGTAGAAGAAAAGACCCTGCCCAAGGAGGAAGTTGTGCATTCCAGCGCTGATAAGCAGGTTCAGAGCCCGCCTTCTGTGAAAGAGCAGCAGCCCCCTTTACAATCCGAGCGCGCTGGGGAGTCCTGGGCCACGGTCCGACATCCTGTCGTCTATACAGATGATATTTCGGATGCGGCAGTGACTGGAGAGAAGATCGCTCCCTACACCATAGATGCGACAAAGATCAAGTATGGCTCCATTGGTACAGCATGGTTGGCCGACTATGCGGTAACAAGCCTCAATATCGCAGAAGGTGCGGTTACCGGGTCTAAGGTTGCCCCGCATTCATTAACAGGTGAGCACTTTATAGACAGTTCGATTCAAGGGCAGAAAATTGCGTATGGAACACTAAGCGGAGAGAAAATCCAGGATGGAAGTATCTCGGCGGATAAGCTGGCGGACAAAGTAATCAGTGCTGATAAATTGGCCGATGGCTCGATTGGAAGCCGGCATTTAAGCGGAGGGCTTATCACTACGGAGCTTCTGCAGGACCAGGCAGTGACTTCGGAGAAGATCCGAAGCGGCTCGATTCAGTCCATCAATCTATCGAATGGAATTATTGACACCTCTAAGCTGAGCGAGCGTTCTGTAACAGAGTCCAAGCTTCAGGATGGAGCAGTCACTGGCTCCAAGCTGGCGGAGGGCAGTATAGAAGCAAGGCATATTGCGCTGAATACGATCACATCCGATCATTTGGCGTCAGGAATCAGTGCAAGTGGACTGCTCGCGCCCGGGAGTGTAGGAGCTGCAGAGCTTGAGGAGGACTCGGTTCATGGCCGCCATATTAAAGAACATTCCATCGAATCCCGCCACATCGCGCCTGAATCCCTGGATCGTAAACATTTTGCAGCAGGGAGTGTAGGGGAGGAGCAGATCGGCTCCGGGGAAATTGAAAGCCGTCACATCGCAGATCGGAGCATTATCTCTACCAAGCTGGCGGATCAGTCTGTGGGAACAGCGCAGATTGTGGAGCAAGCGGTAACGTCCTCCAAGATTGCTGACCAAAGCATTCTCGCTCACAAAATAGCTGATGAAGCGGTAATCACCCGGCATATTGGAAAAGCAACCATTCATAGTCCCCAGCTGGCGCCTGGTGCGGTTGGGTCCGAACATATTCAGTCAGGCTCCCTTCGGGAGAGCCATATTGCCGATGATTCCATTCATGAGCGTCATATCCATGAAGGTGCCATAGTTAGCGGTAAAATAGCTGCAAAAGCGGTGCTCGAGTCTCATCTCGCCCAAGAATCTGTTGCTGAGCGGCATATCCAGCCGGGAAGCATCACGGAGGATAAGCTGGCTCACGCCAGCGTGACCGCTGACAAGATTGCTCCTAGTGCTGTAACAGGAGCGGCGGTGAGCGGTAAAAGCATTACTTCCGATCATATTGCATTTGAGGCCATCCATGAGGCTCATCTGGCAGAGAACAGCGTTAACAGCAGTGCTATTCAAGAAGGAGCTATTGGATCTGAGCACATTGAACAGGGATCTATCCGTGCTGAGCACCTGAAGAAAGCCTCTATTGGTACTGCAGCTCTGCAGCACCGGGCTGTCACCAGTGAGATCATTGACTCTGGAGCCATTAAAGATCATCATTTGGAAGCTGGTTCCGTATTTCAGCATCATCTTCAGAATCATGCAGTAACTTCCCTGAAGCTCTCGCCGGAGAGTGTATCCACAGATAAAATCAATGATTTGGCAGTCACAACCGGAAAGCTGGCGGAGGGCAGCGTGACTTCTTCCAAGATCTTGCCGGCATCGATCTTGACTGCTCACCTGGCAGACAGTGCTGTAGGTGAGGATGCGCTAGCTGAGAATGCGGTGCACTCTAGACATATTGCGCCGGAATCCTTAGGGGCAAAGCATCTTGTGAGCGGATCTATCCTCAGTCGTCACCTTGCTGAGAAGGCCGTGACAGAGTCGGCACTGGCCCAGGAGTCGGTCACCGGGGGCAAGATTGCAGAAGCAGCAGTAAATACTCAGCATCTGGCTGAGGGAATTGTAACCTCCTCCAAGATCGCTTCAGGAAGCGTACAGTCTCATCATTTGTCCACAGGACTTATCCAGTCCGACTTGTTGGCTCAAGGGGCAGTACACGCAGACCATATCGCAAATGAATCCTTGCACTCAGGCCACATTACCTCAGGTGCGATAGGGTCACAGCATATTGCGGAGGGAGCTGTAGGTTCAGCTCATCTCGCTTCTGGATCTGTACAGTCTAATCACCTTGGAGAAGCCTCGGTAGGTGCTGGGCACATTGCCCCCGGAGCTGTTCACGGAAGGCATGTAGCGACTGGAACTCTGTCAGGTTCTACCCTTGAGAACGATGCTATCAGCTCGGAGAAGATTGCTGAAGAAGCTGTCAAGTCCGTGCATCTTGCCGATGGCAGTGTAACTTCAACCAAGTTAGCTTCGAGCAGCGTGCAGTCCCATCATTTGTCTAATGGACTCATTCTGTCCAACTTCCTTGCAGAGGGCGCTGTCCATGCCGAGCATATTGCTCCAGAATCGCTGGGTTCCATTCACTTGAGACCAGGTGCCGTAATGTCCAAACATCTTACCGAAGACTCGATCGGCTCCGGGCATATCAAGTCGGGTGCCATTCAGGGGGACCATATCTATGAAGGGGCTGTAGGCACAAGTCACATTGCCTCAAGCGCAATTCAATCCAGGCACATAGCCTCAGAAGCGATTACGGGTTCATCCTTGGAGAATGGAGCTGTACGATCTGAGAAGATTGCTGGAGAAGCTATTCACACCTTCCATCTTGCAGAAGGCAGCGTGACTTCCTCGAAATTAGCTACAGGCAGCGTAAGAGGATATCACCTGCAAGCGGGCATCATTCAGTCCAGTCTGTTGGCAGAAGGTGCGGTTCATGCTGAGCATGTTGCTTCTGAATCCCTTGGGCCTGATCACCTGGCTCCCCAGGCGATTCAGTCCAAACATCTTGCGGAAGACGCGGTAAGCTCAGGCCATATTAGGACGGGTGCTGTGCAGTCTGGTCATTTAGCTGAAGGTGCAGTAGGAGCCGAGCACATCGCAGAGGGAGCAATCCAGCTCAGACATCTTGCCTCTGGATCGATCACAGGTGCTTCGCTGATGGATGGAGGAGTGGGCTCAGATAAAATTGCTATCGGTGCGATCGATGCCCCTCATCTTGCAGAAGGTAGTGTAACTTCAACCAAGCTAGCAGCGGGGAGCGTACAGTCAGAGCATCTGTCTGAAGGCCTGATTCATTCAGGGCTTCTGGCCAAGGAAGCCGTTCTGGCTGAGCATATCAGCTCAGAATCTCTAGGCTCTCATCACCTCGCTTCAGGCGTGATCCAATCCAGACATATTGCGGCAAGCTCGGTAGGTTCCGATCATCTTAGAACTGAATCTGTGCATGCCGAGCATCTTGCAGAAGGTTCTGTAAGACCTATTCATATCGCTGAAGGAGCCATCGGTGCCAAACACCTTGCTTCTGAAGCTATATCCGGCTCTATTCTGGAAGAGGGGACGATCAGCTCGACTAAGATTGCACCGGAAGCTATTCAATCGCTACATTTGGCTGAAGAAAGTGTAACCTCCTCCAAGCTGGCCCCAGGCAGTGTGCAGACCCGGCATTTGTCTGCCGGCTCCATTCATTCGGATCAACTGAAGGAAGGCACAGTTCAGGCAGAGCATATATCACCTGAAGCTATTGGCGCAGGCCACCTGGCATCCGGTACCATCCAGACTAGACATCTCGCAGCAGCTACAATAGTTTCCCATCATCTCCAGCCGGACATCATCCATTCTGAACATTTGTCTGAAGGTTCAATTGCTGCTGGTCATATCACTTCAGGAGCGATTGAAGCTAGACATCTCGCGGCAGGTGCGGTAGTTTCTGATCATCTCCAGCCGGACATCATCCATTCTGAACATTTGTCTGAAGGTTCAATTGCTGCTGGTCATATCACTTCAGGAGCGATTGAAGCTAGACATCTCGCGGCAGGTGCGGTAGTTTCTGATCATCTCCAGCCGGACATCATCCATTCTGAACATTTGTCTGAAGGTTCAATTGCTGCTGGTCATATCACTTCAGGAGCGATTGAAACTAGACATCTCGGGGCAGGTACGGTAATTTCTGATCATCTCCAGCCGGGTATCATCCATCCAGAACATTTGGCTGAAGGTTCAATTGCTTCCGGTCATATCGCTTCCGGCGTGATTGAATCTAGACATTTGGCTGCTGGGGCGATCTCAGGGTCGATCTTGGAGGATGGTGCAGTCACTTCCGAGAAGCTGTCTGAGGACTCAGTCAGTGCACGGCATCTGGTTGAAGGAAGTGTCATCTCATCCAAGATCGCTGAGGAGACGATCCAGTCCTATCACCTTTCCCCGGGCCTTATTCATTCGGATTTAATTGCAGGGCGTGCCGTGAAATCGGCCAACATGGATCTTGCTTCCATTCATTCGGAACATATTAATTTTGGGGCTGTGCAGGATGTGCATCTGGCATCTCAGGCTGTCGCTGGTGCAGCGATTCGAGACGGAGTAATTACTTCCGAGAAGCTGGCTGATGAGGCAGTAGAGGCAAGACATCTGGCACATGGAAGTGTGAATTCCTCTCAAATTACGGATGGAGCCATTCTGCCGGTTCATTTATCAGAGGGATGCGTTCTGGAGGCGTCACTGGGTGAAGAATCCGTGCAATCCCGTCATATCGCGGCAAGTTCAGTGGGCACCGCCCATCTGCAAGCTGGAGCCGTTCAGGAATATCATCTGGCTGAGGGAGCCATCTCTGGACTATCATTGCAGGATGAGTCGATTGGCTCTGAGAAAATATCCGGAAGCGCGATTCAGGCGTATCATCTGGCCCCAGAATCGATCGGACCTGAACATTTACAGTCCGGTTCCATTCAGGGACATCATCTAGGTTCACAGACCATTTCAGGCAATTCGCTTCAGAATGGTTCAATCAGCTCGGAGAAGCTTTCGTCCGGCTCCGTTCAATCCAAGCAGCTTGCGGCCAATAGTGTCGACAGCCGGCATATCGCCAAAGAAGCGGTGGCGTCGGGGCACATTCAGCGCGGTGTTATTACTAAGGCACATTTATCCAAAGACCTGCTTTCCGGCGGTCTGCTTCCTGAAGGGGGAATTCAGGGGACACATCTCGAAGCAGCCAGCATTTTCCGGGAGCATTTGAATAAAGACAGTGTTGATGAAGAAGTGCTGCAGAATGATTCCGTAAGTGCAGATCACATTAAGCCGATATCCATTCAAAGCTATCATTTGGCCGAGGAAAGTGTGCAGTCGCATCATCTTGCCGAAGGCTCGGTATCTGCAAGGCATTTAGAACCTGGAGTAGTCGGTCTGGATCAGTTATCGGTTACACCAGTACAAAGCCGGAGCGGCGTTCATGCGATTCAGCAGTTTGGGATGTCGGTCTTCTTGCTCCAAGGGCAGGAGAATCACGCGGAATTGACGATTAAATTCGAAGAGCCTTTCGGAGACCAGAATTATACCTTGGTGGCGATGACGAATCAGCCTTCCATATATGCATCACTAAAGTCCCGTTCTCCCGAATCAGCCGTCATTGAACTGACCCGGCATACAAGCGGTCCGCAAACCTACGGTTTCGTTACCTGGATTGCGATCGGAAGCTTGAGTTGATTTTAGAAAATTGTCACAATTACAGGGCTATCCCGGTTATTGCCGAAAGTCGGCTAGGGATAGGCCCTTTTTTCATGCTTAATTACAACTTCCAGAGGAGTGGAAAATATGGAGTCAATTTAGTGAGCCATAACGCTTGACGAAACGTTATTTACTATCTAGAATTTGTGGCAGTATGTTAATAGAGAAAGAGGGGATTACACTGCAGCCCAAAAAGAAAACTACGGCTCTGTCACAGCGTAAACTTGAAGAGCAACAACAGAAACAAAGAATGAAACGGCTGATCTGGTTCTCTTCCGTAGCCATTCTCATAATTTTGATTATTGTTGTATTTAGCATTAAGCCAAATTCATCGACCCCGGCGGAACCAGTGGCTCCAAACACCTTCCCCTATGATACCCTTCCGGTGTTAGGGAACAAAGAAGCCAAGGTGAAGGTTGTTGAATTTGGAGATTACCAGTGTCCGGCTTGTAGAGATTTCACTCAGCAAGTCAAGCCACAGATCGTCAAAGACTACGTCGACAAAGGTCTTGTGTCCTTCTACTTTATGAATTTCTCCTTCATCGGAGATGAATCCAATCTGGCTGCACTAGCGGCACAGGCGGTATATCACCAAAGCAACGACGCGTTCTGGAAATATTATGAGGCACTTTACCGCGAGCAGGGAGCAGAGAACAGCGGCCGGATTACAGAAGCTTACCTTGTAGATTTGGCCAAGAAGGAGAACCTGCAGATCGATTACAAAAAGCTTCAGCAGGATATTGAACACAAGCAATATCAAGATGAAGTAGACAAGCATAATGCCAAAACTAAAGAATTAAATATTCAATACTCACCTACGATCTACGTTAACGATACTCAATACACGGGTCATTATTTGGACTATGGCAGCCTGAAGAAAGACATCGAAAAAGCGTTAAAGGGTGAGTAACCATGAATGATAATAAGCCGGTACGTTCCGTAATCAGGGTCTATGCCTTATATCTGGCTTGGTTAGTGTCCATCGTGGCAACGGCAGGCAGTCTGTACTTAAGTGAAGTCATGCTGTTCGAACCATGCCGGCTGTGCTGGTTCCAGCGAATATTCATGTATCCGCAGGTGATTCTTCTGGGTATCGCGGCCTATCGCGAGGACCGGAATATTATCCGCTATCTGCTGCCTCTTAATATTATCGGAGGCTGTATCTCACTGTTTCACTATGCCGACCAGAAGATCCCGGGCTTCTCCAGGGTCGCTCCCTGCCGGGTGGGAGTTCCCTGCAATGTGGATTATCTCGATTGGTTCGGTTTCATCACCATCCCTTTGATGGCACTGGTAGCATTCATTCTAATTACTGTGTTTCTGATCCTGGGACGTAGTAAGCAGAATGAAGAAGATATTGATGCGGAATATGAATTGGCCGAGCAAGACTGAATAAAACGCAGTTAAAAATGACATGCAGAGAGGCGTGGGCGGAGGGGGCTTGGAACTGTAGGAGCGCACACGGGTTATCTTTGTCTCCATATTTCAACCGCACAATGCGGTATAAATCCAGAATCTGGAGAGGGGCAGCGCCCGAAAGTCCAAGCAGTCCCCGTAGTTACGACCGTACCCGAAATGTGAACATTTTAACTGCGTCATCACGATCAGCCTCGATTATCAAAAGTACCCATCTTTTCTGCTCATTATCATCAACTCAAGGTTTAAGTAATCCTCTATATTGATCCCCGCGACTCCAATGTCCGCAAGTTTCAACACATTCTCGACAGTAGGTTTTTCATCTTTTCCATAACCGTCACATGATCCAGAAAAATTTTTATGCGATTTAGTAGTGCGTCAAAATCAATCCTTACGCCATCCTGATATCCGAAGCGTTTCCTAACAATAAAAGCTTGTGGCTTACAATTGGCCCTTTTCCAATTTCTCAATCAAGGTGGAAATATTAATACCAAGCAGAGTTGTTTCTTCCTGTTTACGAATAACGTGGGGCATTTTGAACATTGAAAAGTTTTCTTCCAGTACGTAAGTATCAATCTGCCGCTGATACTTTGGCTTACGTTGCTTTGCAAGCCCCTCTGTAAAGAGAATTTTAGCTCGTAGGGCTTCAAATGAGTAGCCCCTGCCCAAACGGTTAATGACACGGATAAGGCTGTTCAAAGACTCCGTATAGTCGTTTGTGATCCGATGGTCAAAGTAGGCAAATATCTCTTCTTCCCAGTCCGTCATAGCCTTTATTAGTGGCTCAAAAGCGGGTTGGAGTTCCTTTGGTATTTTAGATCTCCAATCGTAGTACTTGAGAAATGCTTTTTGTCTTGTATCGCTTTCCCAGATATCGAAAAAGGACTCCTTTAATCCATACGCAATACCGAGAGCGGGATGATTATCCGTCCATAAGTCAAGCGTAATTTTGTCCATCTCTGTAAGCTCTTCATTCCGTTTCAAGAGAATTAAGCGGTCGTGCATAAGCCTACGCCGTTCTTTCGATGATAACCCCACTCTAAGTTGTTTGCGGATGGTTTCTATCGCTTGGTTTGCCATTCGTACAACGGGCAACTTATCTACAATGATAAGAGCTTGTGGCAATATAGCCCTCACCGCGTCCTTATACGGTTGCCACATATCCATTGTGACATATTGTATTTGTCCACTATTGGGAAGGCGGGAGAGGTAGCCTACAACGGTTTCCTTGTTGCGATTTGGCAAAACATCTAACAAAGTACGCTCCTCAATGTTGGTTAATATGCATCTGGGCTTAATAATGTGTACTTCGTTAATTCCAAGCCAATTAGGAGTTTCAAATCGAAGCGTTTCTTTAAGACGATTGATGTAATCGCGAAAGATGTTACGTATCGTCTTTTCATGAAATCCAACATCCTCGGATATGCTGACAAATGTGCGATTAAGGCTTTGCTTCTCTATATAGGACACTAATCGTTTGGTGCATTTTCGTTTTTCGTCTATGGTGTGGTCTAAGTGTTCCCAAAAGGTTCGATTGCAGTCTCTACATCGATACCTCCGACGCTTTATGAGAAGTCCTACATGCTTGCCGTGAATAGGCATGTCCATACAGATCTGTTCCCTGCTATCGTGTTTGTAGAGGTTAGCTATACATCCACAATGAGGACAAGCCAGAGGTGGAGAGTTCGTCACCACTTGTATCATAAAGTCAAATTCATTCTCACTAACACTAAGTATGTTGAATTTTGGAAGATTTAGAATATCCATTTAAATTCATGCATGCATTTAAGATGCAAGTTCCTTTTTGGGTTTCGAGTGAGTTGTCAAGATTCCACTTAATATAAAAAATACCAATGAACTAGCAAAGCAAATAGCTGCAAAAATGCCTACGGCATAAAAACCGTTAAAAGTCGCATAAATCAAGCCTGCTATCCAAGAACCGAGCGTTGTCGCAGCGTACATGATTGAATTGGCCAAGCTGGAGATCGTGCCGCGGATGGTCGGATTTAATGAATTCAGCATTCCCAATATTAGAGGAAAAGCGATCCCCATGTTAACGAATATGAAAAAGTAAACACTTTCGAAAGCCGCCACTGACGGCAAATGAGGCAAAACAATAAAACATGCGAAAGAGACAAGAAAGCCCACAACCAGCGTATTGAAACGGCCTAACATTTTGATCACATAGGCGCCGCCGAAGCTCCCCACTATATTCCCGAGACCAAGAAAAAACATCACATACCCCGCATGATCAACTGAGAGGTGAAAGCGATCCGTCACGTATTTTCCAATGAATGAAAAGGCAGCAAAGAATCCGCATTGAAATAAGAAATGAGCGAGGAAAGCTTTTCTCGCTATACGGCTATTCAATAGCGGGATGTATCTACTGAAAATCGGAGTCTTGGTTGTTTGGCCTTGATTCGGTTTCATTTCAGGCAAAGCATAGAAGATGAATACCGCTACCAATAGTGCACATGCACCGATTGTGAAAAAAGGATAAGACCAATGGGTTGAGGCAAGCAGACTTCCAATAGGGATGCCGAACGCTTGGGATGCAGCCAGGCCTGCCATGACGATTCCTGATACTTTGGTGATTTTTGACGTCGGAAACAGAGCAGGGATCGAGGCCCAGACTTGAGGCGCCGTAAATGCTGCGCTGACTCCGGCTAAAAAACGGAATAAGAACATCGACCAAAAACCTGTGGCAAAGCCGCATAACATGGTTGAGACCGAGAAGCAGACCATGCCGAAAAGCATTACTTTTTTGCGATCCCATCCATCGGAAAGCGGTCCAGCAATCAACGCAAAAATGGCATAACCTAAAGCATAAGCCCCCACCATCCAACCGGAATATTCGGTCGGGATATGAAACAAGTCTTGAAGAGTGGGGATGAGCGGAGAAATCAAAAACGTATCCGTACCGATAATAAACATGATGAGGAACAATAAAGCAGTTATTTTGATCATTTTATTCACCCTTTGCAGTTAGTTCTGTAGTTCGAAAATTATTGAACTAATAAAGGAAAAAAAGGATTTCTTTCTATAACGTATCCAGAAATCCGGGTAAGTAAGTTTGAAATGCCTCCAAATCGATGCTCATATACTTCGCTTGAGATTCTTTTCGTACCTTGATCAATTTCGCCTCCTTTAAAGTACGCAAGTGATATGAAGTATTCGATTTCGTGGTATCGCGAATGTGTCCTATTTCTCCACAATTCATCTCCTTCTTGCTGGTGTATAGAGCTCGTATGATGTCCAATCTTGTTTCATCAGCTAACGCCTTAAATATTTTGACTCTGAGCTCATCATTTGTTATTTTTTGAGTTGTCATAAAACCATTGTACTAAGATATCGTAATAAATCAAGTTTTTAGAAAGATACCACCATATTCTCCGATTTTTAAGTGAATGTTTTGATAATTAAAATTTATAAGGTGGAAATCTGGTCACAAAGGCGAGCGCTTCGCTTCTCCAGAATCATTTCACACTCTTGCCTCTGGTAATTCTTAAGTTCAAATTATACAGAGACTAAAAAGGCGGTGTCTGTTCAAGCAGCTTGAAGCGCTCAATTTGATCCCACAGCTGTTCCTGCTTCAGGATGGCCATTTGTTTCAGGCCGATAAGATCATAATGGGGATAAGGCTGGCGCTGATGAATATATTTGGGGTTAAGACCATGTTCTCTGCACCATGCCGTGAGCTTCTGAAGATCCGAACAGCCCACTTTGGTAACGGTTGTTATTCCTGGCCACCTTGGCTCCAGCCAATAGTGGGTAAGGTATGCAATTTCACCGCGTCTGACTCGTTCTTTCCAATCGTTAAGCTCTTGTCTGCTAACGCCGAAGGCCATTTCATTCATTCCTATCTGATCTTAAGTTCAATCCGTCTAGCTTACATTATAACAAGGTTCATGTTGGTTTTCATGGAGGGTGGCCTTGTAGAAATAGTCTAATCATGCCGATATTGGAAGGATTTGAGGGAGAGATGTCGAATAGTTGACTAACTCGTAAAAAATAGGGAGGAAGTATACTTGAGTTTTCTGGATAAATTTAAGGCAGGTGTAGCCGAAGCAGGCAATAAGGCCAAAAATGTGGTAGAGATCAACCGGCTGAAGATGCAGAACAATTCCATGCAGAATGAGATCGCAGGGCAGTACGAGGCAATGGGCAGAATCGTATTTGAATCCATGGAACAGGGTACTTGGCCCGTGTCTGAGGAGCAGGTATCTAGCCATGTAGAGCGTATTCAAGAGCTGCGGCTTGCGATTGAGCAGAACCTGCTGCATATTGCGAACATTAATGATTCCAAGACCTGCAAGGCATGCGGGGCAACCAATAATATGGAGGCCAAGTTCTGTAATCACTGCGGACATACATATGAAGTGAAGCATAACAGTACAGTAGAATATGGGACGGATTCCAAAGAAGAGATTCAAGAAGGCAGACATTCGCTGCCGGATCAACCAAATCGTTAGGGGGAACAGTTTTGCAGCAATTTTCAATTGTGTTACGAGAGCTTCGCAAGTGGTTTGAATCATTCGGGTGGTATCGTCAATTAAGGAAATATGACATGCAGTTGTTATTCGGGGGCTTGGGAGTTGGATTTCTGTATGAGATTCTAAATTTGATCCTTCCTTATCAAAGTTCTGCGGGGCTGTATACGTTATTCTTTACCGTTCCCTTATGGGCACTGGCCCATCAGGCTTTTCTCCTCGGAGCCTGGCTAACGCTGACTTCCGCGAATGTGAAGTATTTGCCGTATGCGTTATGGCTTGAGGCTGTGTTATTCATTTTTCCTTTTACACATATTTCGCTTTCAAATCTAATCCCGACTGCCGTATACGCGGTTCTTGGATACTTTGTATTCAAATATACAGCTTCCGCTTATGCAGACAAATCGGGTACTCTTTAAGCGAGGTGACCTGATACAATAGACAGGGGCCGTCCCGCAAGATCTTGGATCTTATGGGACGGCCCCTGATTTTAGTTAAGGAGTTCGATTGGTGTTAGGGTAGCTCCCAGAAGCGAACGCTGCTCCCGGGAACTGCTGAGCCACATGAGCTACACCAGCTTCCGATACAATTGTCTTAGATAACGTGAGCGTGTGATGAGGAAATAGACAATCTGAATGAACAGGAATGAGGCAAATATCGCAAGCGCATATTGAAAGACCGAGTAGGTGATCAACTGCTGAAGGGCTGCCATAGCTACGGCGCTGTGAATCATAGCGAGCACAATGGGCAGGAAAAACATCAGGCTTAGCTGTTGGGTCACGGTTTTATTGAGTTCCCTCCGGCTGAGACCGACTTTGGCAATCATTTTGTATTGCTGCTCATCCCTTTCCGAGTCGGCATATAGACGGAAATAGATGAAGCTGGCCGCGAAGGTGAAGAAGACGATGCCTACGAGTCCGCTTAAGATGAACAGCATGCCGTTGATCTGTTTGGATTCAAGCCAGCTATCCACTAGAGACAATAAAGTGTAGTGCCCATGATCTTGTGGAATTAGTTTTTTTAATTGATCTGAGACTTCACGGCTCTTTTGCCAGTCCTTCACGACAAAGTGATAGGTTTTTATGACATTTTCCTTGACTTGCTTGGCAAAGATCAAATGGTAAGTTTTATCCGTAACAATGTACAGATTCCAAGAGTTTGGAAGAACGACATAATCGAGCGCTTTTTTGACCTTAAATTCATCCTTATATTCTCCACGGATCACTTGGACCTCTGGTCTAGGAACTCCCTTCCTCTTGTAAGTCTTGGCCTCCGTCACCGTAGATGGCGCGAGGATGAGCTCCTGATCCTGTAGCTGCTCGGCAGGCCGACCCAGCGCTTTCGCCAAGCTGTTGTAATCACTTAGCTTGATCAGTGTTAGATCATTGTCGGACTGGTCTGATGAGACAGCACCCATCTGGTAGGCAAAATTGTTCTGGGTCAGCTCCTGCTGGATCAGATGAATGTGCTCTTGTTCTTTCGTATTTCCTGAATAGGAGGAGTAACTGAACGAGTACGGGTTAGTCATTTCGGCAAGACCGGGTGCGCCGATCGCTAGGCAGGTTCCAATTCCGGTGAATGCAACGGCAGAAATAATTGAGACCATAAAGAACATGATCGCATTGTCCTTCATCCTGTATGTCAGCTCTGAGAAGGTCAGCAGGTTGGTACGCCGGAAGAACAGACCCTGATTCCTCTTAAGCATTCGTATGACATATACACTCAGCTGCGTGAACAGGAAGTAGGTTCCTAAGATAACGAGTCCGACACCAGCAACCAGAAGTTCGAAAATGAAGGCACGCATGTACACAAAATAAAAGACGCATCCATATCCCGCAGCAATCAGCAGCACGGCAAGGAGGGCAAGCAGCCAGGATGCCTTCGGCTCCGGCTTTGGCTTGTCGGAAGATTTGATCAGCTCTACCAGCTCTACCTTGCGTACCATTAGGGAGGTGAAGAGCGAGATGACCAGGAACATGGCAGCGAATGCGGCAGCGGTCAGCCAGATTGCTTGAAGCGGAATGTAGAACCTGAGTCCCTTTTCAATTGCAAGCAGGTTCGCACAGACCAGCAGGATGAGCTTGGAGAAAATAAGCCCTACAGCAATTCCCGCGACAATGGAGCCAAAGCCGATCAGAAGGTTCTCGATGAACAGCAGCTTATGCAGCTGCCTCTTCGACATGCCCAGAAGCATCAATATACCGAATTCCCGCTTGCGCAGCTTCAGGAAGCTGCTAACCGAATACAGCAGGAAGAAGAAAGAGAAGATGAAGACAATATACTGACAGATTTCCATGCCCATACTTGCCAGCATACTCATCGTTCCACTTGTGGATGCAAGCTCTCCCTGAAGATCCGGATGGAAGAGAAGCAGTGCATAGATGAAGAAGATCATGACCGCGAATGCGCTGCTTAGAAAGTGGGCAATGTAGGTCCGCTTGTTACGGATGACATTGTTAAACGCGAATTGTCTGAAATTCATCAGCATTCCCTCCCATAAGCGACAGAACATTAATAATTTTCTGGTAAAAGGCCCCGCGGTTATCCCCATGATAGATTTCATTGTATAGCTGCCCATCTTTAATGAAGACGACCCTGTTGCAGTAGCTGGCCGCTACCGGGTCATGGGTGACCAGCATCATGGTTGTGCCGTCTTCCTGATTGCGCTTCTCCATAATCTCCATGACATCACGGGCAGCCTTGGAATCCAGGTTCCCGGTGGGTTCATCGGCCAGCACCAGCTTGGGCTCATGAATCAGTGCGCGGGCAATGGCCGTCCGCTGTGCCTGCCCCCCCGAGATCTCATATGTACGCTTGTCCAGAATCGGGGTAATGCCCAGCTTCTCTGACAGCTGCGCTACGCGCGAGTTCATTTCCTTCAGATCCATTCCGTCCAGAGCAAGAGGGAGTAGGATATTCTCCTTGACTGTCAACGTATGAAGAAGATTGAAAGACTGGAATACGAATCCGAGTTCCTTGCGCCGGAAGACAGCAAGCTGGTCGGCAGAGAGCGTATGCGGATTGCTGCCGTTAATGAGCACTTCGCCCGAGGTGGGGGAATCAATAGTGGAGACCAGATTCAATAGGGTAGTCTTACCGCTGCCTGAAGGGCCCATAATGCCGACAAATTCACCTTTGCTGACGGACAATTGAATCTTAGATAAAGCTTCGTAGGATACGGCACCCTTGTATATTTTACTGAGATTATTCACTTTCAATATTTCCATAATTGTTCATACCCCTTTCATTAGGTAATCCACGATTAGAGATGGATCAGTTCTTAGAGATAACGCATTGTGCGCCATATTGGTTACAGGTTACAGCTGAAGTATCTTTTCTAAGTGTAAGGTACACTTGTTCATTCTCCTATTGATCATTCTTTCAGGAAGCTGACAAAGTTGTAAGATTAGCTCAGACTGATCATGGAAAACAAGCAAACAACCCCTCATTCACAGGAATGGGGGAGGTTTGGCATTAAGCATAAAGAAACAGGATTCGTACGGTTGTACCTTGGGATACTGCAGATTCCAGTTCAATTTCATGGCCGAGTTTTGCAGCGACTTCCTTGACCAGATACAATCCCATACCAGTGGATTCCTTGTAAGTCCGGCCGTTCTCTCCGGTGAAGAAAGGGCGGAAGACACGGGCAATATCGGACTTTGGAATCCCGATTCCGGAATCGCGAATTTCAAGGCTTAAGGTATTCTCATGACGGAAGGCAGTAAACGTAATAGTACTGTGACTTCCTTCCGAGTATTTAATCGCGTTGGAGACGATCTGCTGTAACATAAAACGAAGCCATTTGGCATCAGTCTGAGCTGCATAGTGGTCTGGAATTTGATTATCCGGGTAGACACTGCTGCGGATAAAGTACAGCTTGTTCTCATGAATAACATCCTGAACGATATCCCGAAGAGGAGTCTTGTCTACATGAAAATCCTGCTCGAACGTCTCAAGCCTCGCCATGTATAATACCATCTCAAGCCCGCGCCTGATCCTGTCGGCCTCCTCGGCGATATTCTCAAAGTGAGGATCTTCTTCACTCTGAGTGATCAACTCGATCACGGAGAGGGGAGTCTTCATCTGATGCACCCATTGATTCATGAATACCAGATGCTCCTGTTGATGCTTTTCGTATTTCGTAAGCTGGTCCTGATAATATCTGAACTGAATATCCATTAGCTTGCTGACAGCCGTGGATAACGGGGCAGTATCGCCATCTTGGATGGAATCCTTAAGGGTTGCTGGTGGATGGGTCAGCCGTTTATATAAGAGCCGATGGGTGTAGTACCTGAACCCGAGATAAGCGGCGAACAGGCAGAGGCTGAGGAAACAGGCATACAGTGCAGTCAGGGGATGATCATAGCCGTCATACCAATAGACTAGCAGGACTAGAAGTTGCTGGGCGATCCCGAACAGGAATAGAGGAATATGCTCGCGTACAAACACCTTCATGATCCGGCCTCATCCTTCCAGGTGATATTAAGGCGGTAACCAACTCCTCGCATCGTCTCGAGGGCATCCTCAATACCAAGATCGGCCAGCTTCTTGCGCACCCTTGTGATATTGACGCTCAGCGTGTTATCGTCGACGAACGAATCATCCCACAGCTTATCCAGAATTTTGGTTCGGCTGATGGATCTCGGGCTTCGTTCCAGAAGTGCTTCGATAAGGACCGTCTCTTTCTTGGTTAATGTCACAGATTCGTTCCCTAGGTGCAGCTCCATTCGCTCCGGAAAAAGAATAAGTCCTGCTTGGGATACGGTGCGCTCTTCCATCTTAGCGGCGTAATCCCCATATACCCGTCTCAGCTGACTGCGGATCTTGGCCATCACGACTTCATAGTGAAAAGGCTTCGGTATATAATCATCCGCCCCGTTCTCCAGTGCCCGTACCTGATCCATTTCCCCACTGCGTGCAGAGATAAAGATGATCGGACAGGTGGATAGAGTACGAATCTGGCGGCACCAGTAATAACCGTCAAAGCTGGGCAGATTGATATCCATCAGTACGATGTGAGGCTCTAATTGTCTAAATTGATCTAACACTTGGTCGAAATCGCGAATAACTTCAGCCTGGTCTCCATATTTCTCGATATGAGACTTTAGGAGATGTGCGATCTTCGGGTCATCTTCCACAATCATAATGGTATACATTTGAAAAACTCCTTTATAAAACTGTAGTGCGTAGGAACTAAATCTGTTCATGCAAATAACCGATAATAAGGTAAAGTAAATGTAAAACATACCCACATTATACATGAAGGAGAAACAGATGAACTCACTTACCCGTTCTTTTACCGTTCTACTATTGTTATTCACCCTGATCATTCCGACCGCATACGGAGCTTCCAGCCCAGCAGCCGGATCAAAGATCGATAGCGCCAAAATTCAGAAGATCAGCCGGTTATCACTTCCCATCTATGATGACAAAAATAATTTGTATACGTTATACATATTTGCTTCCAATGAGAAAGTAGGCAAGATTAAGGAAGATGATCACTATACAGGCTTCCGTAAAGGACAGACAAGTTACAGCGGGACATTCCAGGCAGCCCTGCTGAAGAAAGGCGACAAATATGCAGTAGTACAGCCGATAGATCTGAAATTATCAACGCTCGTACTGCCGGACAAACGCGATTACATATTGAAACGTGCTGCTAAAAATACACCGGATATGTTCATTATGATGGATTACGGAACATCCAACTTTGATTTATTTAGAGCCTTTATTGTGAAGTCCGGCAAGCTTCAAGTATTAACTTTTGCGGATAAAGATGGGAACCGCTATGACCAGATTTGGGGGGCCAGCCGGATCAATGGGATTCGTTCACTGCCGGGAGCGAAGATTCAGACCAATCAATATGACAATTCCAAAGGGAAGTATGTCTTCGATACGTTCGCACTGAACCTGCCGACTCTGACATTACGCCGTAATGATTCGTCTTATGGTAATTCCTCAAGCTGGAAGCAGGCGGGTCCGGGTGACCGGGCCTATCTCACGCTACTTAAGAAAGCGGCGCTCCAAGGGATACTCCCCGGGAATCCGAAGATCAAGCTCGGGATGAAGGCGAGAGAGGTCCGCAGTGTGCTGGGGAATCCAAAAGATATGACCAATGGAGAGTGGCACGGTTACTATCAGTACAATACGACTTTCGTAGGTTTTGATGGTTATGTTCATGAGCTAAGTGATACTTCGGTGGTTACGGAGCTTCTAATAGATGTGGAGAAGATGAATCTGACGGTGTCTCATGTGAAGAATTGGCTAGGTAAGCCTAGTGATGAGTACGATAACGAAGAAGAAGGGAATTATGTGGTCATCTATAATTTGGGCAGCCGTGGGTTAGTGTTCTACTCCGATGATGAGAACAGCTTTATTACTCAGGTCTCTATATTTTAAATGAATAGAACTAGAAGAAGCAGCCAGCCCAGAAGGGCGGCTGCTTCTTCTAGTTGATTTATCGGGTCATGAAACTTGGCAATCTGCTAACCTTAGCATTTTATCCATGTAATACTAGATAGTGTACAGCTCACCTTGAGCGGCTAGGTCTCCCTCCGAAAGGGAACTTACATTGACTGAAAAAGGAAGTAACCTGCTCTTAGGTTGGCACCCGCAGGTTACTTCATCTGACACTTACTTAGTCTTGGAGGGATAATCCCGCCGCATATTGAAATTTATACGACAATAACATGAGGCCATAGCCTATACCAATACCTTCCTGAACTCCTGAGTTAATAGAGGCACGACCTCGAATAAATCTCCGACGATGCCGTAATCCGCGACCTTGAAGATAGGCGCTTCCGGATCCTTGTTAATTGCAATAATAATGCGCGATTGGCTCATACCGGCCAGGTGCTGGATCGCACCGCTGATGCCGCAGGCGATATAGATCTCCGGCGTGACGACCTTACCGGTCTGGCCAATCTGCAGGGCATAATCGCAGTAGCCGGCATCGCAGGCTCCGCGTGAAGCGCCGACAGCTCCGCCCAGGACATCGGCCAGCTCCTCAATTGGTTTGAATCCTTCAGCGCTCTTTACACCGCGTCCGCCTGAGACGACGAACTTCGCCTCGGTAAGATCAACCTTGCCAGAGGTTTTGCGGAGGACCTCCTTGATGACTGACCGCAGATCACCGGCAGGTGAATACTCAATCTCCACAATCTCGGCGGGACTTGTGACCTTCCCCGCTGCAGGAATATTGTTGGGGCGGATGGTGATGACCCTTGGACCTTCAGTGAACTGCTTCTGTTCGAACGCCTTACCAGCATATATAGGGCGGGTGAACAAGGCGGATGAGCCTGTATCTTCGGTCGCTGTAACATCCGAAATTTGGCCGGCATTTAGATGAGCGGACACCATCGGGGCAAGATCGCGGCCGACTGCGGTATGTCCGAACACCACCGTGTGAGGGTTAATCCTATCCAGAATGGGGGTAAGAGCCCGAAAATAAGCCTCGGCATTATAATTCTCCAAGTCCGGATGATCCACCACATGAACTTCCCCATCAACATATTCGGCGAGCTCACTGGCAAGTGGGGTAATCTGCGAGCCGATGAGGACGGCAGCTGCCGAATCGCCTTCTTCTTTTATTAAAGACACGGTGTTAAGCGCTTCCAAAGTAACTTGGCGTAAAGCTCCTGCACGAACCTCAGCAACAACCACGTACGAAAGACTCATATCCGTTAACCTCCTAAGGAATTCTTTTGGACCGCTGCAGATTGAATGATATATATAAGTTGAACTATTGATTTACCGGTATGGCAGCTGTGTGAAATGTTCTTCCAATCGCTGTTGCTTCCAGATTTCTTTTATTAAATTTATTAGGTAGAGATCCGGTCACAAAGTATATGCTTCCGATGTAGCTTTCTTTCAGAAAGCTTGTAGGCGAACGCTTCGCTTCTACAGAATCATTTCACACTCTTGCCTATGAGTGATTCTTAATTTCAACTTATATACTCAGATTAACTTCGCTTCAGTTCGGAGCAGCTGAACAAGCTCGGCGGCCTGCTGAGGCATGTCGCCCTTCATAATTTGACCCGCCTTGCGAGCAGGAGGCAGGGTGAGGGACAGTCGCCGGGTCTTCGGCGCAATATCCGATTCACTAATCCCCAGGTCATCCAGGCTTAATGTCTGAAAAGGCTTCTTCTTCGCCTTCATGATTCCGGGAAGAGATGGATATCTTGGATCGTTAAGGCCCTGCTGTGCAGTAAATAGTGCCGGAAGCGAGAGCTCTACCGTCTCGGTATCTCCTTCGGAGTCCCGCTGAACCTCAGCGGTCTCTCCACTGATCATAAGCTTCGTAATCGAGGAGACATGAGGAATTCCTAGCAGCCGAGCGATGCGTACGGCTACTTGCCCCCCGCCGCTGTCGACGGAGAAGTTCCCGCCTAGAATAAGATCAGGGGATTGCTTGCTGAGATAGGCAGCCAGCACTTTGGACACGCTGAACTCATCTGCGGCAATACGGCCATCAGTAATGAGCACGGCCTCATCGGCTCCCATCGCGAGGGCTGTACGGAGTGCTTCGGCAGTTCGCTCAGGACCCACAGAGAGGACGGTGATCGTACCGCCATGCTGCTCTTTTTGACGCAGCGCTTCCTCCACGGCGTATTCATCATACGGATTAATGACGTATTTCACACCGTCATCCGATACTTCCCCGTTCGTAATCACGATTCTTTCCTCGGTATCGAACGTTTGCTTCAGCAGTACATAGATATTCATATGCCAAACTCCTCTCTAGATTTAGGTAGGCGGGAAGACATTATAGACGGGTCTGCTATTTAAGCCCTTTGAGGAAAAATTCCACCGTCTTGTCGACCTGGGCAGTGAGTGAATACTTTCGGCCTGAGATCAACCAGGACGTCACCACTTCATCCAAGGCGCCGAAGATGAGCAGGCGGGTTAACTTGATATCCAGGTCGGCACGGAACGACTTCTCCTGAATCCCCTTCTCCAGAATATGCTCAATTAACTGAATATAGGGCTTCACCACGTGCCCAATGGCCACGCGCAGCTCAAGAGAGCTCTGCCGCAGCTCAATCTGGGTCACATAAGCCAGATTCACATTGTTCTCAAGCTCACTGTAATGGATTTCGCATACTTTGCGCAGAGCCTCGTCTGCCGTACTTGATTCCTTGACGCTTTCATGAAAGGAGGCAATTAGATCGCCGAGGCGTTCCTGAAATAGAGAAATAAGGATATCTTCCTTCTTCTTAAAATATAAATATATCGTACCGTCCGCTACACCAGCCTCCTTTGCAATTTTGGATATCTGAGAACCATGAAATCCGTTCTCAGCAATCACTTTCAGCGCAGCTTCCAGGATCAGCTCATATTTTTCCATTTTCCTACTTGCCATAGTGCCACCTCAGTGTTAGAATTCGAATTAACTGAATGAATACTCATTCATTTTTCTTAATCTTATGGGAAACCGTGCCAGATGTCAACGATTTCGGCTTAAGATTTTATTTTACCACACAAATGTAACCGCTTTCCGGTCTTGGCCGTCACGATCTATATCTATTCAGCAGAAAGGACGGATGTAAGATGGCATGGCAAATCGTTAATCTTCTATTGTTCCTCGCGGTAACAGGGTATGGGGTCTATATGTTCTACAAGGCGGTATACCACCGCTGGCTGTATGTGAAGTTCGGGAAGCCGTCCGACTTTCGTATACAGAGCAAGGGGAGGTGGAAGGAATTCCTGAATCAGGTGTTCGGGCAGAAGAAGCTGCTTAAGGATCCGAAGAGCGGCATTATGCATATCGTTATTTTTTATGGATTCATTATTCTTCAGTTCGGTGCACTGGATCTCATTATTAAGGGGCTGACGAACGGAAAGGGGCATCTGCCCGTACCGGGTTATGAAGTGTTCGGACTGCTGCAGGAGATTACAGTATTACTGATTCTGGTGGCGATGGCTTATGCCGTATACCGGCGCTATGGAGAGAAGCTGGCAAGACTAAAGCGCGGATTCAAGCCGAGTATTGTCGTGATCTTCATTTTCTCCTTAATGCTCTCGGTGCTGCTATCCCTTGGGTTTGAAAGGGTATGGCTCGGGCTCCCGTCCTCCGGATATGCACCAATCTCTTCAGCGATTGCAGTTATGTCGGGGTTCCTTCCAACCGCTGCCGCTGCCGCTTTGTTCTATATTTTCTGGTGGGCACATTTGATTATTCTCCTAGCATTCCTGGTATACGTGCCCCAGTCCAAGCATTTTCACCTCATTACTGCCCCGATCAATATCTGGCTGCGCCGATCTGAGCCGGTTGGCCGGCTAAGCAAGCTGAATCTGGAGGATGAAGAAGCCGAATCATTCGGGGTTGGCAGGATCGAGGATTTCACCCAGAAGCAGATGATTGATTTCTATGCCTGTGTAGAGTGCGGGCGGTGTACGAATGTATGTCCGGCTTCGAGTACCGGCAAGGTGCTTTCGCCGATGCATCTGATTACCAAGCTTCGGGATCATCTTACGGAGAAAGGAACGGCCATAACAGGGAAATCACCCTATGTGCCGGAATTTGCTTTTGCTGGGGGAAGTGGCGCACATGCGCTTACGGGGACCGAGCATCAAGAGGTGAACTGGAACGGTACCGGAGTTACGGACATCCGTCCAACTCTTGTCTGGCAGAAAGAAGCGTGGAGTTATGGCGAGAAATCTCCGCAGGAGCTCAGTCTGATTGGTGACGTCATGTCTGAAGAAGAAATCTGGTCCTGCACGACCTGCCGCAATTGCGAGGATCAGTGCCCGGTTGGGAACGAGCATGTCGACAAGATCATCGACCTTCGCAGACATCTGGTTCTTATGGAAGGCAGCATGCCGAGTGAGGGGCAGCGGGCTCTACAAAATATTGAACGCCAAAGCAACCCTTGGGGGCTGAATCGGAATGACCGCGCGCAGTGGAGCGGTGAAGTCGAGGGCGTTAAAGTGCCGACCGTAAAAGATCAGCCTCAGTTTGAATACTTGTTCTTCGTAGGCTCAATGGGTTCTTATGATCTTCGCAGCCGCAAGATCTCCCGCGCCTTTGCAAGACTTCTGAACGAATCCGGAGTAAGCTTTGCGATTCTCGGCAACGAGGAGAAGAACTCTGGCGATACGCCCCGCCGGATGGGTAACGAGATGCTGTTCCAGCAGCTGTGTATGGAGAACATCGAGACTTTTGAGAAATATGGCGTTCAGAAGATCGTCACCGCCTGCCCGCATACGTTCAATACGCTTAAGAATGAATATCCGGATTTCGGGCTTGAGGGGGTTGAAGTGCTTCATCATTCCCAGCTGCTTGATCAATTAATTAAGGAAGGCCGATTAAAGCCCCAGCATGAAGTGAAGGAACGTGTCACCTATCACGATTCCTGCTACTTGGGCAGGTACAACAATGTGTATGAGGAACCCCGCAATGTGCTGAGAGCCATCCCCGGTGTAGAGCTTGCCGAGATGGCACGTTCCCGGGAGAACGGGATGTGCTGCGGCGCAGGCGGAGGCATGATGTGGATGGAGGAATCCTCTGGCAAAAGAGTCAATCTGGCGCGCACCGAGCAGGCGCTTGAGGTGAACCCGACCGTGATCAGCAGCGCGTGTCCTTACTGCCTGACGATGATGGAAGACGGTACGAAGATGAAGGAAGTTGAAGATCGTGTTAAGGCGAGGGATATTGCCGAACTGCTGGAGCTGTCCGTATTCGGCAATGCTCCCACACTTGCAAATCATGAACTTGAAATGGAGGCTGGCAGGTTATGAACTTATCGATTCGTAAAGCGGCCGTAATCGGCTCCGGTATTATGGGTTCACAAATTGCAGCACACCTGGCGGGTGTAGGGATCAAGACTCTGCTGCTGGATATCGTACCGAAGACATTGACGGAGGAAGAAGCAGGCAGGGGGCTGACTCTTGCTGATCCGGCCGTTCGAAGCAGACTCGCGGCTTCAGCAATCAAAAGGCTGACCAAGATCAGACCGGCCCCCCTCTATGATGAGGCGTTTGCGGCACGAATTACACCGGGGAATCTGGAGGATGATCTGGCCTCCCTTGGGGATGTGGACTGGATTATTGAAGTCGTTGTGGAGAATCTGGAGGTGAAGAAGAAGCTTCTGAAGCAGATCGAACAGCACCGTAAGCCGGGAACGGTGGTCACCTCCAATACCTCGGGGATTTCGATTAATGCCATGGCTGCAGATTGCGGGGATGAGTTCCAGAAGCATTTCCTCGGTACCCATTTCTTCAATCCTCCCCGGTACATGAAGCTGCTTGAGATCATTCCGGGCCAGAATACCGATCCTGAGCTGGTTATTGCTATGAAAGCTTTCTGCGAGAAGGTTCTTGGCAAAGGGGTTGTACTGGCGAAAGACACGCCCAACTTCATCGCCAACCGGATCGGGACATACGGCCTGCTTGTGACTCTGCAGGAGATGCAGAAGAATGGCGGCTATACGGTTGAGGAAGTAGATGCGGTTACCGGGCCTGCGATGGGCCGACCAAAGAGTGCGACGTTCCGGACCTTGGATCTGGTAGGACTGGATACATTCGTTCATGTCGCAGACAACGTATTCCAGAATGTGAACGACGAACAAGAGAAGGTGGTATTTGATACGCCCGATGTACTGAAGAAGATGACGGAGCTGAAATGGCTGGGGGAGAAGACGGGAAGGGGCTTTTACCTCAAGCAAAAAGGGGAAAAGGGCAGCGAGATTCTGTCACTTAATCTGGCGACCATGGAGTATGTTCCGCAGCAGAAGCCAAAGGGCGCCTCGCTTGAAGCGGCTAAGGCGGCGAAAGGTACCAAGGAGAAGCTGGGTGCACTCTTGTCCGGCAAGGACCGGTATTCGGAGCTGGCCTGGAACATACTCAAGCAGGTGCTCATCTACTCCGCCGAGAAGGTCGGCGAGATCTCGGATTCCATCCAGGAGATTGACGACGCTATGAAGTGGGGCTTCTCTTGGGATCTTGGACCATTCGAGACCTGGGATGCCATCGGCCTGGTTCGTTCGGCTCAGCGTATGGAAGCGGAAGGATTGGCCGTACCCCAGTGGGTGAAGGATTGGATTGCGTCCGGCAATACCTCTTTCTATAAGAGCGAAGAAGGGCATCTATACTCTGTTCATATCGGATCGCAGCAGTATAAACAGACCCTGCATGCGCCCGAGGTTATTTCACTGCGGAGACTCAATGAGCAGAATAAGATCATCAAAGGCAATTCGGGTGCCAGCCTCATCGATCTTGGAGATGGCGTCGCATGTCTTGAATTTCACTCGCCCAATAATGCAATTGGGGAAGACATCCTGCAGATGATCCAGCAGAGCGTGGAGGAAGTCCGGAAGAACTACCTTGGCATGGTGATCGCCAACCAAGGCAAGAACTTCTGCGTCGGAGCCAATATTATGCTTCTATTAATGGAGGCCCAAGACGAGGAATGGGATGAAATTGACGATATTATCCGCATGTTCCAGAACACCATGTATAAGGTCAAGCGGCTGGAGAAGCCGGTGGTTGCCGCACCGCACCGGATGTGTCTCGGCGGCGGGGTGGAGGCCTGTATGCCTGCCGACCAGGTGATTGCTTCAGCTGAAACCTATTATGGACTCGTCGAGGTGGGCGTGGGGCTCATTCCGGCTGGGGGTGGCTGCAAAGAGTTCGCACTTCGTGCAAGCCAGAGTCTTCTGAATGCGGAAGCGGATCTGCAGCCCTATTTGAATCAAGTATTCGAAACCGTTGGCATGGCCAAAGTATCGAGCAGCGGGCATGATGCCAAGCGGCTAGGATATTTGAAGAGCTCCGATCGGGTTGTCGCCAACCAGGATCGCTCGATATATGAAGCGAAGCAGGCCGTGCTTGGCCTTGCCCGGAGCGGCTATGAGCCGATTCCGGAGGAGAAGATCCGCGTTGCCGGTGCGGAAGGCAAGGCCGTCCTGCAGCTTGGGGCGATCGGGATGAGGCAGGGCGGCTACATCAGTGACCACGATCTGCTGATTGCCAAGAAGCTGGCCCACGTGCTGGCCGGAGGCGATGTCCCGGCCGGAACGCTCGTGACGGAGCAGTACATGCTTGATCTGGAGCGGGAAGCCTTCCTCAGCTTGTGCGGGGAGCCGAAGACACAAGCCCGGATGCAACATATGCTCACGAAAGGGAAAGCGCTGAGAAACTAATGGCTGATCTGAGGAGGCTGAACTGCTGTTTCGGCTCCTGAAGAGAGCAACAACTGAAGAGAACTGAAGAGAGTGCGGCTGCTATAGTAAGGACTACAGCTCTTACCCGCAAATCGGTTGGAAGGCTGAATGCTCTACACACTGAGTAACGGAGGAGGCGGAACAATCCTGAAGAAGCGAAGCGCTCGCCTTTGTCCCCGGATTTAAACTATGCAGTAGTTGATTCAAGAAATCCGGGGACAACAGCGATCGCAAGGATGTTCCGCAGCCGGAGTGGGCATCCAGCGATGACAACAGCGCAGACGGAGTGAGTATCATGGAGGCCCGTGGTCTCTTAAAGTCAACTACCAAGGAGTGTGAGAACACGATGAAAGAAGCTGTAATTGTATCGATGGCGCGCACGGCTATCGGTAAGGCGAAGAAGGGCAGCCTTACGCAGACCCGGGCCGATGACCTCGGCAAAGTCGTGCTGGAAGCCGTGATTGAGCGGGCACCGGGACTTAGGAAGGAAGATGTCGAGGATGTCATTATTGGCTGTGCCATGCCGGAGGGGGAGCAAGGACTGAATTTTGCCAGAATCATGTCTCTGTATGCTGGCTACCCGAACACGGTACCTGCTCTAACGATTAACCGCTTCTGCTCTTCGGGGCTGCAATCAATTGCTTTTGCGGCAGAACGAATCATGCTGGGAAATGCGGATGTGATGGTGGCGGGCGGCGTGGAGAGCATGAGCCATGTTCCGATGACGGGCTTCAAGATCTCACCGAATCTGAAGCTGGTGGAAGAAATGCCGGAAGTATATATCGGCATGGGGCATACAGCTGAACTGGTAGCTGAGCGATTTGGCATCTCCCGCGAAGATCAGGATGCCTTTGCGGCACGCTCTCATCAGAAGGCAGCCGCAGCCATAGCGGAAGGCAAATTCAAAGAGGAGATCGTTCCTTTTGAGGCTGAGCTTACCCGTGTGGACGACAATGGGAACGTCGTGAAGAAAAAGTTCGTCTTCGACACGGACGAAGGGGTGCGAAGCGATACATCCGCCGAAGGCCTTGGCAAGCTGAAGCCAGCTTTTAAGATAGGCGGTTCAGTTACAGCCGGGAACTCTTCACAGGTTAGTGACGGAGCAGCAGCTGTCGTGGTGATGAGCCGGGAGAAGGCCGACGAGCTTGGCCTGAAGCCGCTGGCTACGTTCCGGTCTTTTGCGCTAAGCGGAGTTGAACCAGAGATTATGGGGGTTGGACCCGTTAAGGCGATTCCTAAAGCTCTTGAAAGGGCAGGCATCACGCTGGAGGATGTAAGCTTGTTCGAGATTAATGAGGCTTTCGCTTCCCAATGTGTGCAGGTCATTCGGGAGCTTGGCATTGATGAGGAGAAGGTGAATGTGAATGGCGGTGCGATTGCTCTTGGGCATCCGCTCGGATGTACGGGCACGAAGATTACAACAACGCTGATCAGCGAGCTTCGCAGAAGAGGCGGCGGTTATGGTGTGGTATCCATGTGTATTGGCGGCGGAATGGGCGCAGCAGGCGTGTTTGAAGTTCATGCAGGGTAACATGAATCTGGAGAGGAGCAAATAATCATGAGTATAGCGGTGAACAAAGTGATTGGCGGAAGCTTTATGATTCAGGACGTTGACCATCAGCAGATCATAACCCCGGAGGACTTCACCGAAGAGCATCGCATGATTGCTAAGACCACCCAGGATTTTGTTGAAGGTGAAATTGTTCCCCATGACGAAGAAATTGAGAAGCTGGACTATGAACTAACCGTCAAACTGCTGCGTAAAGCCGGAGAGGTGGGTCTGCTCGGCGCTGAAGTCCCGGAAGCATATGGCGGACTTGGTCTTGATAAGGTCAGTGCCACGCTGATTAGCGAAAAGCTGACCCAGGCGTCGGCTTTTGCATTATCGGTTGGAGCCCATGTCGGAATTGGCACACTGCCCATCGTCTACTTTGGTACGGAGGAGCAGAAGATGAAGTACCTGCCCTCACTGGCTTCAGGTGAGAAAGTTGCCGCCTACTGCTTAACTGAACCATCCTCCGGTTCCGACGCGCTGGGCGCGAAGACAACAGCCACACTTAGTGATGACGGTGAATATTATATTTTGAACGGCAGCAAGCAGTTCATTACGAATGCCGGCTTTGCGGATGTGTTCATTGTATATGCCAAGGTGAACGGCAAGGACTTCAGTACTTTTATTGTGGAACGGGAGATGGATGGGGTCAGCATCGGGCCGGAAGAGAAGAAGATGGGGATTAAAGGCTCGTCTACCTGTCCGCTGATCCTTGAAGATGTGAAAGTCCCCGCACGGAATCTGCTGTGGGAAGTTGGTAAAGGCCACCTCATTGCCTTTAACATCCTGAACATCGGACGCTTCAAGCTTGCAGCTGGATGTGTAGGCGCTTCCAAGGATACAATCGCACTTGCGGCAAAGTATGCGAATGAACGAACTCAATTTGGCAAAACCATCTCATCCTTCCCGCTGATCGGCAAGAAGCTGGCTGAGATGAACACCAGAACTTTTGTACTGGAAAGCATGGCTTATCGAACCGCAGGATTGTTCGATGTAGGATTGGCTGAAGTGGATCACGCCAGTGAGAGCGTGGGGTACCAGTCTGCCAAAGCCATTGCTGAATATCAGCTGGAGTGTTCCATCAACAAAGTATTCGGTTCGGAGACGCTGGATTTCGTCGTTGACGAAGGCGTGCAAATCCACGGCGGTTACGGCTTTATTCAGGAGTACCGCGTCGAGCGGAACTACCGCGATTCACGGATCAACCGGATTTTTGAAGGAACGAATGAGATCAACCGGTTGTTGATCCCAGGGACATTGATCAAACGTGCGATGAAGGGCGAGCTGCCTCTCATGCAGAAAGCGATGGCCCTGCAGGCAGAACTGATGCAGCCGATTCCCAGCCAGACGTTTGAAGGAACACTCGATCAGGAGACGCATCTTCTTGCTATGGCTAAGAAAATTTTCCTGATGACCGGCGCCCAAGCTGTGCAGAAATACCAGCAGAAGCTTGAAGAGCAGCAGGAGATTCTCAGTCATCTGGCAGATATGATGATTCAGGTCTATGCGATGGAGAGTGCCCTCTTAAGAACACGCAAAATGATCGAGCGTTCCGGGGAATCCAAAGCCCGCCTCGCGATTCTGATGACAACCGTATTTATTCAAGAGGCCTTCGTACAAATTGAGACCTGGGCAAAAGAAACCCTGGCGGCCATGGAGACAGGAGACACACTCCGCACACAGCTGTCTGTTCTGAAGAAGCTTACCAAGAGAACTCCCGTAAATACTATAGAGATGAAACGCAGCATCGCTGCCAAAATGATTGAGGCGGAGGAATACGTACTGTAACCATTGTTTAAGAATTGGGGTGTCCTGAATGCTGAACAAACTATGGTTCAATCATTACCCGGATGAGGTCCCGCATTCTTATGATTATCCGAAACAGAATCTGGCGAAATTCCTGATAGATTCGGCGCACCAGTATCCTAGTCACATTGCGCTGGATTTCATGGGGAAGAAGATCAGTTACAGTACTTTGCTCAAATCCGTATACCGCTTTGCGAATGCCCTGCTTCGGCTGGGTATTCGCAAAGGCGACCGGGTAGCCATTATGCTGCCCAATTGTCCTCAAGGGGTTATCGCTTACTACGGCACGCTGTTAACGGGTGCCATCGCCGTGATGACGAATCCGCTATACGTCCCCAGGGAAATTGAACATCAATTAACCGACGCCGGGGTTCGTCTCATTGTGACGATGGATGCTTTGGTCTCCCGGGTGCAAGAGGCGATGGAGAAGTATCCTCTGGAGTATATGCTGGTGACGGAAATGCAGGATTATTTACCTTTTCCAAAGAACCTGCTCTATCCAATCAAGGCTAAGAAGGACGGGATGAGGGCTGGGGTCCAGTATAACGAGCGCATACTTTCCTTCAAACAGTGTCTTAAGGATTCTTCCGATCTGCCTTGCAATATCGAGGTGAATGCGGATGAGGACCTGGCCTTGATCCAATACACCGGAGGAACCACCGGGATTGCCAAAGGGGTTATGCTCACCCATATGAATCTTATATCCAACACGGTTCAATCCCAGCTTTGGTTCTACAAAAGCAAGAAAGCAAGCGAGAAGTACCTGGCGGCGCTTCCGTTCTTTCACGTCTTCGGACTTACAGTTCTGCTTAATCTGGCCATTTATAATGCGGGTACACTGATTCTTCTACCCCGGTTCGAGATCAATCAGGTACTGAGGACGATTGATAAGCTGAAGCCGACTATATTTCCAGGTGCGCCTACGATGTATATCGCGATTATCAATCACCCTGAAGTAAGCAAGTATGATCTGTCCTCGATCAACATCTGTGTCAGCGGTGCGGCTCCACTGCCTGTAGAGGTTCAGGACCGGTTCGAGCGGATCTCTGGAGGTAAGCTGATCGAGGGCTATGGACTTACTGAGGCCTCGCCGGTTACTCATGTGAACAATATCTGGGAGTTAAGGAAAAGCGGGTCAATCGGAATCCCCTTACCAGATACGGACGCACGTATTGTGAATGCAGTGACAGGAGAGGATCTTCCGCTGGGTGAGATCGGGGAGCTTGTTGTTCGCGGACCTCAAGTCATGAAAGGATATTGGCAGCGCCCCGATGAGACCGCGGCTGCGCTGCGTGACGGCTGGCTCTACACGGGCGATTTGGCACGTATGGATCAAGATGGGTTCTTCTTCATCCTTGATCGTCGGAAGGATCTGATCATTGCCGGAGGATATAATATCTATCCCCGCGAGGTTGAAGAGGTGCTGTTCGAACATCCGGATGTGGAAGAAGCGGTTGTCGCTGGAACCGTAGACCCTTACCGGGGAGAGACGGTAAAAGCTTATATCGTTCTGAAAGAAGGCTCTAGGGCGACAGAGGCAGAGCTGAAGAGCTTTTGCAAAGAGCGGCTGGCAGTATATAAGGTTCCTAAAGTATATGAATTTAGGAAAGCGCTTCCTAAGACACTGGTCGGAAAAGTTCTCCGGCGCAAGCTGATCGATGAAGAGGCCATGAAGTCCAATACGGAGAACAAGGAAGAAGCATGACCTGACTCGTAGACATAAGCCAAAGTTCATCTTAATCTTCTTCAGCGCAGTTATCGACGAGAAGGCCGCTGCTAGGGAAGTTCTCTTCCTCGGCGGCTGTACATTCAGAGTTCAAAACAAGTCTTCAGAAAGGAGGTATAAAGCTTGGAGGCCGAATCTAAGAAGCATATACCGAATCTGGAACGATTAGAACAAGCCGCCCGCAATACGTTCTGGGATTATCTTGGGTGCCGGATTGATGAGATAGACGATCAGATGGCGACCGTTTCTTTTGATATACAGCCTCATCATCTGAACCTAATTGGTATTCTGCATGGAGGTGTTCATGCGGCCGTGATTGATTCCGCAATGGGTCTGATCCTAATGTTAGCAAGGCCTGAGTCCAGCATAGTTACAATTAACCTGAACATGAATTATGTTGCATCGACGCAGCAGGGCAGGGTGATTGTGACCGCCAAGATTATTCACAGCACTCGCAGAATCATGACTGCGGAGGCCTATGCACGCAAGGAGGATGGGGATTTGCTGGCTTTTGGAACAGGAACGTTCCGGGTACTGGATAGGCCAGTTGGAGGAGATCATCCATCCAAAAGAGGGAACGCAGATGATCATTAAGGAAGAGCCTGATACTAAAGGAGATTCTTAAGAAATGTTCGAGATAAACACAGACAGCAGCTCTCTATCTCTAGAGAGCTGCTGTCTGTGTTTATTAGCCGTGATATGGAGTAGGCTTCCCGGGCATGTGCGGGTGATAATGATGGTGATGATGGTGGTGGTGGAAATGATGAATTGGATGATACGGTGGATAGGGATGATACGGTGGGTAAGGATGGTAAGGCGGCGGGTTATGACTGCTGCCGTGATGATCGTGGCCGTATGGCATAGGTGGAGCCGGGTCTCTCGTCCATTCATTGTTCCTATGAGTCATTTATTTAATCTCCTTTCAGTACTGGGATCTCCATATATGTTATGGCTGAATGATCAAATTGGGTGCTCATCCAACTAAAATGGGCGTATTCACCCCTGTTTCGGTTTGCGGGTCATTTCCGCAAGAACGTCCCACTGCTGAGGGGTTACCTGTCTCAGGTCATTGAACTGACCTGCTCCCTGAAGCCATTCCCCGCCGTCGATCGTTACCACCTCGCCGTTGATGTAACCGGCATTATCTGAGATAAGATACGCGGCAAGATTAGCCAGTTCACCCGAACTACCAACTCTGCGCAGGGGCACACGGTTAATCATCTGCTCCTCCAGCTCAGGCGTAGGGGAGAGGCGGGACCAAGCGCCTTCGGTCGGGAAGGGCCCAGGTGCTATCGCTGCCTGACGGATGCCATACGGGGCCCACTCCACAGCAAGCGATCTAGTAAGTGCGAGCACACCAGCTTTGGCGGCGGCCGATGGAGTGACAAAGCCGGAGCCTGTCGAAGCATAGGTCGTTACAATGTTGAGCATAGTCCCTGGATGACCCTGCTCAATCCATCTCCTGCCGACTTCGAGCGTCATATAAAAAGTCCCGTGAAGCACAATATTCAGCACCGCATCCACGGCCCGAGGGGATAGACGTTCGGTCGGGCTGATGAAATTACCAGCCGCATTGTTCACCAGAACATCCAAACGTCCAAAGTGATTATAGATCGCATCGATAAGTTCATGAATCTGAGCCGGATCGCGAACATCGCATGGTTGGTAGAATGCATTGTAACCGCTCTCAATAAATGTGTCACAAGCTTCCCGCAGCACCTCTTCGCGGCGGCCGGTTATTGCTATACTGGCCCCAAGCTGAGCGAACCTCTGGCCCATCGCAAGTCCGAGTCCGGTGCCTCCTCCTGTAATAAGTACAACCTTGTCTTTAAGCAGATCTGTGCTAAAAGGTTCCATGGCTCATCCTCTTTCATCATTTAATAGAAAGAAAGCAGTACTTATTCCTAGTATAATATATGCCGCTAGTACCCGGGACATTTACATGGTTTATTTGCATTGAAGAACGGGATGAAGCTAGCTCCAGCAGGCAAGGTGCTAAACCCTCTCTTGTTCCGCATACATATGGGATAGAGGAGGAGAGTGGGGATATGGACAAGAAGGTAGAACTTTATTTTGAGTTGAAACAGCAGCACAAGGCAATTGAACTACAGCTTGCTGAACTTCGCAGTGACATAACCGGCTATCTGGGGGATCATAACTTCACCGAGCTTGAGATTGGCAGCTACAAGGTTAAGCTGGTCCATCAGGAGCGCAAGGAATATGATGAGAACAAATTGTATCAAGCTCTTCCTGACCCGGAACTGTGGCGGCTTGCATCGAGGCCGGATTCATCGAAAATCTCAAGCTTGCTTAAGCTAAATGTCATCTCCGAGGCCCTGTTAAAAGATACCTATTCGGTTAAGCCAATAACTTTGCTGCATGTGGAGAAAAAATAACGGGCAACCAAAAACGGACACGGCTTCCTAGTTAAGGATTGCCGTGTCCGTCTTGCATAATCATCAGACTGTGTATATGAAGTGAATGTAAATTAGTGCGATTTATCCCTACTCTTTCAATCCCCGTCCGAGACCTTTCAGAAAGCTGAGTCCGAAGGCCAGCGCCCGGTTCACATCCGGGTCACGAAGCGACTTCATGAGTGTGAACATGCCGATCTTTCTCTCCGTAGGCGTATTTGCCTCCTGAAGTCCGGAGGTTAGTCCGTTCATCAGCTTCGCAGTCTGTGCCGGATCAACATTCGTTAAGGCACCGGTGGCAGCCACTGCGTTGTTGATCAGATTGGTGACTTCCTTCCGCGAGATTTGCCCCAGGGCGACTTCGGTAATCTTGGCTTTCGCCTTCAGCATGGATTCGGCAGCTTCCAGGAACCCGCTGTCATGCAGCTCCTTCAGGATGGATAAGGACTTCTCCAGCGCCTCATTGCTCTCAGCGAGCTGCTGCTTCAGCCGTTGTATGGTCTGCTCCTGACGTTCTTCATCGGTAAGGATTCGTTTCCTTACAAGTGAAATCGGTTTGGCCATAATTATGCACCTGTCCTTTCTCTAATCCACAAGGGAGACGTAGTCAGGGCGGTTCCATTTGCGCTGAACCTCTACGCCTTGCTGAGGATTCCGTTTCTTGTAACGCGGATTTGTGATTGGCAGCGGATTGATCCCTTTGACATTCAAAATCTGCATCCGCACTTTCATTTGCTTATATGCCGGAGTATGCGTACGGACATCCACCGCCGAGCCGGTTAGCAGATTGACTGCACTTTCATGGCTGCTCGAGTGCATAGGAACATAGATCTCATGACCGCGGACCCGGTCGGTGATCAGCGCACGCAGCTTGATTGCCCCGTATGGGGATTCCAGACGGACAAGAGATCCGTCCTGGACACCGCGTTCCTGTGCAAGTTCAGGAGAGACTTCCACGAACACATCAGGGAGCTTGCGGTTGATACCCTGCGACTTGTTCGTCATGTTCCCCTCATGGAAATGCTCCAGGAGCCGTCCGTTGTTCAGCACCAAATCAAATTCAGCCGGGTATTCCACCGGCGGGATATATTCCACCAGCGAGAAGCGGGCTTTCTTATCCGGGAAGTGGAAGCCATCCGTGTAGAGCAGCGGCGTGCTCTCACCTGCAGACGACCCCCAGTGGAAGCTGCCCCATCCTTCAAGGGTTTTGTACGAGCAGCCTGAGAAGAATGGGGTCAGACCAGCCATCTCATCGAAAATTTGGGAAGGATGGGTATAGCCCCAATCAAATCCCATATGCTTGGCAATCTGCGAGGTGATCCACCAGTCCGGCTTGGAATCTCCAAGTGGTTCAAGTACTTGATACAGGCGCTGCACCCGGCGCTCCGTATTCGTGAAGGTCCCCTCTTTTTCCAGTGATGGAGCAGCAGGGAGGATGACGTCCGCAAATTCTGCTGTCGTAGACAGGAACACATCCTGAACAACGAAGAAGTCAAGCCTAGAGAGCACCTCATGCACATGGTTGGCATTGGAATCCACCCAAGCCATGTCTTCGCCGACCAGGTACATCGCCTTGAGCTCACCGGCTTCAACATCATCGAGCATCCTGATGTTGTCTTTGCCGGGAACCGGAGAGATTGGAACGCCATAGGCTTCTTCAAAACGCTTCCGCGCCTCGTCGTTCGACACATGCTGGTAGCCCGGCAGCCAAGGCGGCAGGGTACCCATGTCGCAGGCACCCTGAACATTATTGTGTCCGCGGAGCGGATAAGCACCGGCACCTGGGCGCATATAATTGCCAGTTGCCAGCAGCAGGTTGGAAATCGCGGCTGAAGTGTGAGACCCTCCAATATTTTGCGTGACACCCATTCCCCAGCAGATGACTGTGCCATCGGCACCATGGATCATTTCGGCAATACGAATGAGCTCTTCACGGGAAAGGCCGGTCTCCTGCTCAGCAAATTCCAAGGTGTATTTATCCATCACAGCTTGGTATTCATTATAGAAGTTAACGTGATTCTCAATGAAGCTGTGATCATGCCACCCTTGATCAATCATGTATTTGGTGACCGCGGTAAGCCAGACGAAGTCGGTGCCCTGCTTAGGACGTATGAAGAGGTCGGAGCGCTCCGCCATCTCATGCTTCCGCAGATCCGCTACGATAAGCTTCTGTCCGTGCAGCTTATGGGCACGTTTGATCCGGGTTGCCAGTACCGGGTGTCCTTCAGCGGGAGCACAGCCGACAAGGATAACGAGTCCCGCAGCAGCGATATCTTGGATCGTGCCTGCGTCTCCGCCAATTCCTACGGTAGACATAAGACCGTCCGATGCCGGTGATTGGCAGTAGCGGGAGCAGTTATCAATATTGTTCGTCTCGAAGACCTGACGAGCGAGCTTCTGAATGACATAATTCTCTTCATTGGTGATTTTGGAGGAAGAGATGAATCCCAGCTTATCGCTGCCATGCTCTTTCTTAATCGATCCAAGACGCTCAGCTACCAGAGACAATGCCTCATCCCAGGTCGCTTCAACAAAGGCGTCCCCTTGACGGATGAGCGGTGTGGTCAGACGCTGTTCACTGTTCACGAAGTCCCAACCGAATTTCCCTTTCACACAGGTAGAGATGGCGTTGACCGGTGCATCGTGGGAAGGCTGAACCTTCAGAATTGTGCGCCCTTTGGTCCAGACTTCAAATGAGCATCCTACGCCGCAGAAAGTACAGACCGTCTTGGTCTTGCGGGTACGTGTATCGCGCATTGCAGCTTCAATCTCGGATACCGCGAAGATCCCGCTGTAGCTCGGTTCGACCTCTTTGACAAGATCAATCATAGGGGAGAGCAATTCCTCGCCCAGGCCGGTCATAAATCCGGCTTCTCCAAGCATCGACTTCTCCATCAGTGCATTACAAGGACAGATGGTCACGCATTGACCACAGCTTACGCATGAGGACTCATTGATAGGAGATCCCTGATCCCATAAGACATAAGGACGCTCTGCCTCCCAGTCGATAGACAGGGTCTCGTTCACCTGGAGATTCTGACAGACCTCTACACATTGACCGCACGCTATACACTGGTTCGGATCATACCGGTAGAAGGGGTGAGACATATCCACC
>RCUK01000140.1_pt1 | contig 88820 bp, 76 predicted proteins | sample 2166381 | NCBI WGS metagenome assembly RCUK01 (sample SAMN09932809, study PRJNA488358) | compost metagenome | isolation source: compost soil in an enriched community | place: Germany: Experimental Botanical Garden | reverse complement strand
AGTCGGTGGCGACGACCTTGTCTTCGGTGTAGCCCAGCACGCCCTTCAGCGCGCCTTCGCTCTGTGCCTTCATTTCGGCGCAGATCTCGGCGTAGGTGGCGTCCTTGACGAGTTCGACGGTCAGGTCGACCACCGACACGTCGGAGGTCGGCACGCGGAAGCTCATGCCGGTGAGCTTCTTGTTGAGCTCGGGGATCACCACGCCCACGGCCTTGGCGGCGCCAGTGCTCGAGGGAATGATGTTTTCCAGGATGCCGCGGCCGCCGCGCCAGTCCTTGTTGCTCGGGCCGTCCACGGTCTTCTGCGTGGCGGTGGCGGCGTGCACGGTGGTCATCAGGCCGCGCTTGATGCCCCACTTGTCGTTCAGCACCTTGGCCAGCGGGGCCAGGCAGTTGGTGGTGCAGCTGGCGTTGCTGATGATGGCTTCGCCGGCGTACTTCTTGTCGTTCACGCCGTAGACGAACATGGGGGTGTCGTCCTTCGAGGGGGCCGACAGGATCACCTTCTTGGCGCCTGCGTCGATGTGCTTCTGCGCGGTTTCCTTGGTGAGGAAGAGGCCGGTCGACTCGAGCACGATGTCGGCGCCGACTTCGTTCCACTTGAGCTGCGACGGGTCGCGCTCTTGCGTCAGGCGGATCTTCTTGCCGTTGACGATCAGCGTGTTGCCTTCGACCGTGACTTCACCCTTGAAGCGGCCATGCACCGAGTCGTACTGGAGCATGTAGGCCAGGTAGTCGGGCTCGAGCAAGTCGTTGATGGCAACGATTTCGATGTCGTTCTTGAAGTTCTGCACGGCTGCGCGCAGCACGTTGCGACCGATGCGGCCGAAGCCGTTGATACCGAGTTTGATAGCCATCTGACTTGCTCCTAAGGTTGAAAAACTTTTGATCGGACGGGAAGAGGACGAACCGCGCGACGCTCAGTCGCGCAGGGCCGCTTCCACGGTGGCGGCCACGTTCTCCGCCGTGAAACCGAAGTGCTTGAACAGCACGGGCGCGGGGGCCGACTCGCCGTAGCTGTCGATGCCGACCACGGCCGCGCAGCCGTACTTCCACCAGCCGTCGGTGCAGCCCATTTCGACCGCGACGCGCGGGATCTTCTTGGGCAGCACGGCCTTCTTGTAGGCCAGGTCCTGGCGGTCGAAGGTGGTGGTCGAGGGCATCGACACCACGCGCACGGCGATCTTCTTGTCGGCCAGCAGCTTCTGGGCGGCCAGCGCGAGCTGCACTTCGGAGCCGGTGGCGATGATGACCGCGGCCGTCTTCTTGTTCTTGAGGCCGACGTTCTCGGGCTCGGACAGCACGTAGGCGCCGCGGCTGATGTCGCCCAGGTCGCTCTTGGCGGCGTAGGCGATGTTCTGGCGGCTCAGCAGCAGGGCGGTCGGGCGCGTGGCGTTCTGCAGTGCGACAGCCCAGGCCACGGCGGTTTCGGCCGTGTCGCCCGGACGCCAGACGTCCAGGTTGGGAATGAGGCGCAGCGAGGCGGCGTGCTCGATCGACTGGTGCGTCGGGCCGTCTTCGCCCAGGCCGATGGAGTCGTGCGTGAACACGTGCACCACGCGGCGCTTCATGAGCGCGGCCATGCGGATGGCGTTGCGGCTGTAGTCGCTGAAGGTGAGGAAGGTGCCGCCGTAGGGGATGTAGCCGCCGTGCAGCGCCACGCCGTTCATGATGGCGGCCATGCCGAATTCGCGCACGCCGTAGTTGATGTGGCGGCCGATCTCGCCGTGCGGCGGCTCGACGGCATCGCCTTGTGCGGCTTCGTCTTCGCCGCCCTGGGGCACCACCGGTGCGGGGGGCGCGTTCAGCACGACGGCGCCGGTCTTGGCGTCGAAGCGCAGCGCGGCGGTGCTCTTGGTGTTGGTGAGGTTGGAGCCCGTGAGGTCGGCGCTGCCGCCGAGCATTTCGGGCAGCGCGGCCGTGAAGGCTTCCAGCGCGAGCTGGCTGGCCTTGCGGCTGGCCACGGTTTCGCCCTTGGTGTGGGCGGCGACCACGGTGTCGAACGCGACCTGGTGGAAGTTCTTGGGCAGCTCGCCCTTCATGCGGCGCGTGAACTCGGCGGCGAGTTCGGGGTACGCGGCCGTGTAGGCGGCGAAGGTGTCGTTCCAGGCGGCTTCGGACTTGGCGCCTTCGGCCTTGTGGTCCCAGTCGGCATACACCTCGGCCGGGATTTCGAAGGCGGGGTAGGGCCAGCCGATGGCTTCGCGCGTGAGCTTGATTTCTTCGGCGCCCAGCGCCTCGCCGTGCGCCTTGGCGGTGCCGGCGCGGTTCGGGCTGCCCTTGCCGATGGTGGTCTTGCAGACGATCAGCGTGGGCTTGGTGGCTTCCTTCTTGGCCTTGGCGATGGCCTTGGCCACTTCCTTGGCGTCGTTGCCGTCGATCGGGCCGACGACGTTCCAGCCGTAGCCCTTGAAGCGCTCTTCGGTGTTGTCGATGAACCAGGGCTTGACCTGGCCGTCGATGCTGATGCCGTTGTCGTCGTACAGGGCGATCAGCTTGTTCAGGTGCCAGGCGCCGGCGAGGGCGCAGGCTTCGTGGCTGATGCCTTCCATCATGCAACCGTCGCCCAGGAAGGCGTAGGTGTGGTGGTCGACGATGGCCAGGTCCTTGCGGTTGAACTCGGCGGCCAGCAGCTTCTCGGCCAGCGCGAAGCCCACGGCATTGGTGATGCCCTGGCCCAGCGGGCCGGTGGTGGTCTCGACGCCGGGGGTGACGTCGACTTCGGGGTGGCCGGCGGTCTTGCTGTGCAGCTGGCGGAAGTTCTTGATCTCGGCCAGGGGCAGGTCGTAGCCCGTGAGGTGCAGCACCGCGTAGATCAGCATCGAGGCGTGGCCGTTGGACAGCACGAAGCGGTCGCGGTCGAACCAGTGCGGGTTGGCGGGGTTGTAGCGCAGGTGCTCGCCCCACAGGGCGACGGCCATGTCGGCCATGCCCATCGGTGCGCCCGGATGTCCGGAATTGGCTTGTTGAACGGCATCCATTGCCAGCGCGCGGATCGCGTTGGCCATCAGGGCTTGGTTTGCCATGGGCAGTGGGCTTTCGGGGGAAAAGGGTGGGTGGGGGATACGGGAGAACCCGAGATTTTACCGGGCGAGCCGCGCCCGGCCTCGATACAGGGCCAACACCCCACTGATGCTCTCTTGTGTCGCAGGCCCGGCTGCTAGAGTTGCCCCCCATGCAAGGGCTGCACCTCACCGCCGATCTCCACGACTGCCAATGCGGCCTCCAATGGCTCACCGACGGGCGCGCGCTCGGCGAGGTCTGCACCAAGGCCGTGGCCGCCGCCGGGCTGCAGGCCGTGGGCAAGCTGGTCCACGGCTTTCCGGCCACGCCGCAGGGGCCGGGCGGCGTGACGGCCACGCTGCTGCTGGCCGAATCGCACCTGTGCATCCACACCTGGCCGGAGCAGCGCGGCGTGACGCTCGACGTGTACGTCTGCAACTTCGGCGCCGACCACTCGGCCAAGGCGCATGCGCTGATGGCCTGCCTGGTGGCGCTGTTCCAGCCCCGCCACAGCGAACGCAACGAACTGCAACGCGGCCGTGTGGCCGGGTCGGTGCGGTGATGGCGGTGCGCGCGATGATCCTGGCCGCCGGCCGCGGCGAACGCATGCGGCCGCTGACCGACACCACGCCCAAGCCCCTGCTCGAAGTGCGCGGCAAGCCGCTGATGCAGTGGCCGATGGAGGCGCTGGCCGACGGCGGCTTCACCGAGCTGGTGGTCAACACCGACTGGCTGGGCGCGCAGGTTGCCGCCCGGTTCGGCGCGCGCCCCGTGCTGGACGGGCGTGGTGCGCTGTCCATCTCCTATTCCGACGAGGGCCGCGACTTCGGCGGCGCGCTCGAAACGGCCGGCGGCATCGTGCGCGCGCTGCCGCTGCTGGGCGAGGTGTTCTGGGTCGCGGCGGGCGACGTGTTCGCGCCCGGTTTCCGCTTCACCCAGGCCGCGGTCGACCGCTTCCTGGCCAGCGGCAAGCTCGCCCACCTGTGGCTGGTGCCGAACCCGGCGCACAACCCCAAGGGCGACTTCGGCCTCTCGGCCGACGGGCTCGCGCTGAACCAGGCGGCCGACAAATACACCTTCTCGACCATCGGCCTGTACCGCGCCGCGCTGTTCGCGCCGCCGTACTGCGACATCCCGGCTGGCAACCCGGGCGGCATCAAGGCCCCGCTGGCGCCGATCCTGCGCGCGGCCATGGACAACCAGCAGGTGAGCGCCGAGCTCTACACCGGCGACTGGACCGACGTGGGCACGCCGCAGCGCCTGCAGCAACTCAACGCCGGGGTCGCGCCGGCAGCGGGCGCATGACGCTCGCGCCGCTGCCCGACGCCCTGCGCCTGCTGCCGCAGCGCCTGCAGGACCTGGCCCTGGCCACCGCCGCCGAACGCAACGACGGCGCGCCCGAAGACCCGCTGACCGTGCCGCTCTACGTGAGCGACTTCACGCGCCTGAGCCTCGCGCCCATGCGCCAGGGCTGGCACGTCGAATACTTCGGCGACACCTGGGGCGACGCCTTCGACGAAACCCTGGCCTGCCTGAGCCGGCAGGACGTGGCCGACTGCATCACCTCGCTGTCGTTCAGCGGCCCCGACAGCGGCGCCAACGGCTCGCGCGAATGGATGTTCACGCCGCTGCTCGAGAGCCCGGTGATGTTTCCCCGCCTGCGCTCGCTGTTCATCAAGCCGACGCAGCCGGAGGACCACAACCAGTCGCTCGTCTGCACCAGCGACGGCATCCTCGAAGAGGGCGGCGACATCGCGCGCTGGGTGCGCAAGACGCCGCACCTGAGCGAACTGACGGTGCCGAACGCGCCGAACGCCGACTTCTTCGCCGTGCCGCTGCCGCAACTGACCAGCCTGTGCGTCGGCGCCCATTTCGCCACGCAGCACTTCATCCGCCACCTGGCCGCCGCAACGCAGCTGCCGGGCCTCAGGCTGCTGGATTTTTCCGAATCCACCGAGCAGCAGATGGCGTGGCCGGCCGACCGGACGCCCGGCGGCATCACGGCCTTCGAAGACTACGAGGCCTTGCTGCACAGCCCCGTGGGCGCGCAGCTGCGCGTGCTGAGGCTGCGCAACACCTGCCTCGACCTGGCCCAGCTGCAGCAGCTGCAGGGCGTGCGGCAGCGGCTGCAATTCATGGTCATCCAGTCAACGATCGGCGGCTACGTCAGCCACTTTGCACAGGATGTGTTCCCATGGCGGCATCTGGTACCCGCGGACCCCGGACTTGCACCGTATCGAAAGTGAAATCCCATGCTCAATGACACCACGATCTACGCCGAGCGCCGCGCGCGCCTCGCTTCGCAACTGGGCAAGGACGGCATCGCCATCGTTCCCACCGCGCCCGAGCGCCAGCGCAACCGCGACAGCGACTTCCTGTTCCGCCACGACAGCTACTTCTACTACCTGACCGGTTTCACCGAGCCCAACGCCTGGCTGGTGCTGGCGGGCGACGGCCGCGCCACGCTGTTCTGCGCACCGAAAGACCTGGAGCGCGAGATCTGGGACGGCTACCGCCTCGGCCCCGACGCCGCCCCCGCCGCGCTGGGCGTGGACGAGGCCTTCTCGGTGAACGACCTCGACGCCAAGCTGCCGAAGCTGCTCGAGAACCGCTCGACCGTGTGGTTCCCCTTCGCCACCCACAAGGGCCTGGAAACCCGCATCGACGGCTGGCTGCAGTCGGTGCGCGCGCGCGTGCGCTACGGCGCGCTGTGCCCCGAGGAGCAGCGCGACCTGTGCGGCCCGCTCGACGAGATGCGCCTCGTGAAGGACGCGCACGAGCAGGACATCATGCGCCGCGCCGCGCAGATCAGCGCCCGCGCCCACATCCGCGCGATGCAGCTGTCGGCGCGCATGCTGCGCGAGGGCAAGGACGTGCGCGAGTACCACCTCGACGCCGAGCTGCTGCACGAGTTCCGCCTGGGCGGCTCGCAGTACCCGGCCTACGGCTCCATCGTCGCGGCCGGCGCCAACGCCTGCGTGCTGCACTACCGCGCCGACGCCGCGCCCGTGCGCAAGGGCGAGCTGGTGCTGATCGACGCCGGCTGCGAGCTCGACGGCTACGCCAGCGACATCACCCGCACCTTCCCGGCCGACGGCAAATTCAGCGGCCCGCAGCGCGCGCTGTACGACCTGGTGCTGGCCAGCCAGGACGCCTCGGCCGCCGCCACCAAGGCCGGCAACCGCTTCAACGACCCGCACGACGCGGCCGTGAAGGTGCTGGCGCAGGGCATGCTCGACCTGGGCCTGCTCGACGGCAACAAGGTCGGCGGCGTCGACGACGTGATCGACTCGCGCGCCTACTTCCAGTTCTACATGCACCGCACCGGCCACTGGCTGGGCATGGACGTGCACGACTGCGGCAGCTATGTCGAACCCACGCAGGTGGGCGAGGTGAGCGAGCGCAAGGACCCGCTGTCCAACGAACTCATCAAGAACCGCCCGAGCCGCATCCTGCACCCGGGCATGGTGCTGACGCTGGAGCCCGGCATCTACGTGCGGCCCGGCGAAGGCGTGCCCGAGAAATTCCACAACATCGGCATCCGCATCGAGGACGACGCGATCGTCACGGCCACGGGCTGCGAACTGATTTCGCGGGGGGTGCCGGTGAAGGCGGATGAGATCGAGGCGTTGATGCGGGGGTGAACACGGTCCGCAAGCGGCGCGCCAGGCTGGTGGACGACCGCCCGCCGTATTGGATGCAGCAGTGGCTGCTGCATCACAAGGAATCGGACCGGTTCGATGGACGTGAGTACCGCATCTACGACGTCCACGCGTCCAAGGGGCCACCACTGTCCTCGGTCTGCGCCGAAGGCGTGATTTCGCGGATCAGCGATACCGCACTGGAATTGCGGGAGCCCGAGTCCGTCGTGTCCGCCTATGCGGTCTGGTTCGGTCTGCTGATGGCCGCGCCGCTGGTGGCATTGCTGTTCCATGTAGACATACCCCAGACGATCATGGGCACGCTGATCGCGCTCTGGTTGATCGGCGTGACGCTGTACGCCGTGATTTTCGGCGCGCGCTCGATTTTCATGACCTTCAGGGAGGTGCTGCGCCCCTCGCCGTTGAACGTCGGGATTCTGTGCGACCGGCGCAACCAAAGGCTGTGGTGGCGCGAGGAAGGGAAGGACCGCTGGGTCGCGTGGGAGCGCATCCGTGTCGCCCATCGCAAGGGACGCCCCGCGACGCAGACCTCCGAAGACTTGCGTCTGCTGATGCTGAACAAGGACGATGCCCTCGTCACCACCGTGGAGCAGGGCACGAAGCCATTGACGTTGCCGCTGCCGAGCTGGGGCTTCGGTCATCGATGCACGCAATCGCATGAGAACGAGACGTGCAAGGCCGTCGTCGACTTCATCGCGGTGTTCATGCGTCACGGCCCCGAGCAATTGCCCGCCACCCGCTGGCGGACACCGGAACACGACCGCGAACGCCTGTTCCTGGACCTGGCTGGCACCCTGAATTTTTTCGCTGGGCCTCGTGCGCATGCATCAAGACCGTTGCGCGCCTTCTGCGCCGTGCTGATGGCACTGGCCGCACCGCTCCTGCTGCCACCGCAATGGCTGCATGCGCTCGCCGAATTTCGGCGTCGGCCGAGCGAATGGTCGGAAGCCACCCTGCAGGCGGTCGGGATCGATTCGCCGACGACCCGCCTGGCCGTGCCCGCGGGCAGCCGCCCGTTGCACGCGCCGCTCGATCAAGAACAACGCGCTCTGGCGTGGATCTGGATCGCCACCGCCTTCGCGACCTACCTCATCGTGGGTTGGAAGATCGTCCACTGAGTGCGCGGACGGGTGCGGGCCCGGATGCCCGCGCGATCACAAGCAGAACAGCAGACTGAGAAACGCAACGCCCCCTGCTGCAGACGCGATCCAGTGAAAGCGATGCGGCAACCCGCTCAGCAGCCCCACCGTCGCCAGCGCCGCCGCCGTGAGCGCCCCGAGCCACAGCACCCACCCCACCGACCCGCCCGCCGCCTCCAGGCTGGCCCACAGCGACAGGCACAGCAGCGCCGTGCCCCCGAGCTGCAGCCATCGGCGCCAGGCGCCCGGCGTGTGGCCGCGGCCGAAGACGTCTTCGCTGTGGCGGTCCATCGCGAGGCTCAGCGCGCAGAAGCCGGCCAGCGAGGCGGCGAACACCAACCCGAGCAGCGGCATCACGATCCCTGACCCGAGGCAGCAAGTTCCGTTGGCGGCGGCGGCTTGACGGCCTTCTTGGGCGCGGCCAGCGCCTTGCGGCGCTTGCGCTCCACCAGCCAGGTCGCACCCGCCAACCCCAGGCCGAGCGCGATCGCCACGAGGTCGAAGCCCGCCACCGAACTCGGGCCGCTGCGCAGGCTCACGGTGAGCGGCGCGGGGCCGGTGAAGGCATTGAGCACCGGCAGCAGCGCGAACAGCAGCGCGCCGAGCGCAAGCTGCGCCTGCCACATGCGCAGGGTCGGGCGCAGCAGGCCCAGCACGGCGGTGGCGCCCCAGACGATGAAGAACCAGCGGATCTCGGCCTCGTTGCGGCCGGCCACGTCGACCGGCAGCAGGCGGTTGGCCCAGAAGAAGGCGGCCATCGCCACGGGCAGGCCGGCGATCGCGCCGAGGTTCAGTCCGTCGACCAGCCGCAGGCCGAAGCCGATGCGTCCGCCCTGCTTGAGGGTCTTGGCGTATTTCTGGCGCTCCTTCACGGCCCACAGCAAGAGGCCCGTGGCCACCATCAGGCAGCCCGCCAGGCCCGAGACGAAGAACAGCGCGCGCAGCAGCGGATCGGCAAAGCGGCCGATGTGCAGGCCGTAGAGCACGCCGCGCGTCTCGGCCGCGGCCTTGGGCACGTCGCCGAAGCTGCCGATGAGCGCGCCGGTCGTGCCGTTGAACTGCATGCTGGGCTGGTCGTACGACAGGTGCCGGCCTTCGGCCCGCGTGAGCGAGACCACGGCGTTGGCGTCGTTGGGCTGGTGCACCACGATGCGGCCCACGGGCGCGCCGTCCCAGTGGGCCGTGGCCTGCGCCACCATGGGCGCGAGGGGCGCCAGCGCGGCCTTCGTGCCCGAGGCCTTGATCTGCGTGCGCACGCCGCCCGGGAAGGCCTCGGCGAAGAAGGTGTCGTTGCCGCCGTGCGCCTTGTAGGCCACCTGCGGGCCCCACGGCATGTACATGAACATCAGCGTGACCAGCCCGGTGTAGGTGATCATGGCGTGGTACGGCAGCGCGAGCACGGCGGTGACGTTGTGCGCGTCGAGCCACGAGCGCTGGCCCTTCTTCGGGCGGAAGGTGAAGAAGTCCTTGAAGATGCGCTTGTGCGTGACGATGCCGCTGACGATGGCCACCAGCATGAACATCGCGCAGAAGCCGACGATCCAGCGCGCCCAGAGCGCGGGCATGTAGTGCAGGTCGAAATGCAGGCGGTAGAAGAACTCGCCGCCGCGCGTCTCGCGCGGCGCGGTGATCGCCTGGCCCGTGGCCGGGTCGAGCATGGCGCGGTCGAAGCTGCGGCGCCGGTCCACGGGCGGCGAACCGGGTGGCGGCGGCGGCTTGGCCCACAGCAGGCTCACGCCGGGCTCGCGCTCGGTGGGCAGGGTGATGAACCAGCGCGTGGCATCGGGCGCGTGGCGCTGCATGAAACCCAGCGCGTTGTCGGCGGCCACCGGCTGCGGCACCGTGCCCGGCGTCACGGCGTGCAGCTCCGGCTTCATCCAGAAGGTGATCTCGTCCTTGAAGTACGAGGCCGTGCCGGCCGCGAACACCATGAAGAGCACCCAGCCGACCAGCAGGCCCGACCAGGTGTGCAGCCAGGCCATCGACTGACGGAATCCTTCCTTCATGCGGCACCTCCGCCGCCCTGGGTCCACAGCAGCAACAGCAGGCCCTGCAGCGCCGCCGCGATGGCGAGGCCGGTCCAGGCGCGCCACGCCGAGCGCGCGGCGAAGACCCACATCACGGCCACGGCGTAGACGAGGAAGGAGGCCAGCGTGCCGGTCAGCGCGGCTTCGCTGCGCGCCATGCCGAAGAGGGCGGGCAGGCCCAGCGCGAGCACGGCGGCCGACAGCGCGGCCACGCCGTAGCCGCCCGCGATGGCAGCGACGGCCCGCGACGCGACGCCCATCCGGTAGCGGAGGCCGGCGCTCACGACGGGCGCCGGACGACGTGCGAGGTCGTTCGGAAATTCATGGGACAGAGGGAGAGAGGAAACCTGGAGAATGAGAATCATACTCATCTTCTCGGTTTTTCTCGCCCCCGCCCATCCCGCGAGCGGGGCCTTGAAAGGCGCGCGGCGCCTTACTTCGCCTGCAGCAACGCGCCGGCTTCGAGCAGCACCAGCTCGTTGTCGTCCGCCTTGTTCGGCTCGCGGCTGCTGGAGAACGGCAGGTTGTTGTCGTTGCCGACGACGATGTGGGTGGCGTCGACCACGTCGACGTTCTCGATGGTGAAGAACGGGAACTTGAGCACGCCGTCGTTCAGCGGCTTGCGCGCGAGCTTGTTCGGGTCGGCGATGTTCAGCAGGTCGATGTAGCCGATCTTGCGCACCGCGCCGCCCACGTTCGCGTCGCTGAGCTCGACCTTGTAGACGCGCTTGAACTTCGCGATGTCGTGGAAGCAGTCGGTGCGCTTCTGGCCTTCGGGGCAGGCCTTGTCGCTCGTGCCTTCGCCGTTGTCGCGCTCGATGATGAGGCCGGTGGTGCCGTCGATCATGTTGAAGTCGCCGATGGCGTGGCCGTTGGCTTCGAGCACGTACTTCCAATGGCGGCCCGTCCACTTCTCGGTTGCGACGTCGAACTCCAGCACGCGCAGCGCTTCCTTGCCGTCGAGCTTCTCGTAATCCTTGGCCTCGGCATTCCACACCGGGCCTTCGAGCAGCGCGTAGAGCTTGCTGCCGTCCTTGGACGAGGCCATGCCTTCGAAGCCCTTGGAGCGCTTGATCTGGAAATCGACAGCGCCGCCTGGTGCGCCCGGCGTGGTGACCGCGGGGTGATCGGGCGAGCGCACGGCCTTGCCGTCGACCTGCGTATCGAACACCGCGAGCACCTTGCCCTTCAGGTCGGCCTTGATCAGGAAGGGGCCGAACTCCTCGCCGATCCACAGCGCGCCGCCGGCGAACTGGAAGCTCTCGGGATCGAAGTCCGAACCCGTCAGGTAGCGCTGCTTCGTGCCTTCGTGAACGATGCGGAACGGCACCTTCTTGTCGGGGTCGTGCAGGAAGATGGTGTTGATGCGATTGAACTTGCCGCTCTTGAAGTCCACCTTGTAGTGGTTCAGGTAGAGCATGAAGTCGGGCGAGTTGGCCTTCGCGCCGGCGCCGTTGTCGGTGAGGATCCAGAACGAGCCGTCGTCCATCTTCTTGATGCCCGAGTGGCCCTGCAGCGGTTGGCCCTTGAAGGGCACCGACACGCCGGTGCCACGGCCGGCCGAGAGGCCTTCGACCGTGCCCAGCGCCTCGACGCGCTTGCCCGAGGTGAACTTGCCGCTCGCCTGCAGGTCGGCCGGCGCGTCTTTCGGTGCGGCGACGAAACTCTGCGCGGGCAGCACGGCGTGGCCGGCGAGCGTGGCGGGGAAGGCGGTCTGTGCGGCCGCGCCACCGCAGGCGAGTGCGGTGGCCAGGGCGATGAAGGAGAGGGAGGCGAGACGCGTCATGGGCAGAAGAAAGGTTTCAGTCGAAACGCGAGACCATGCCGATTGCGCGTGACGGCGCCGTGACATCCACCGGCTTCAAGGTGCGATGTCCACCGTCACTTCGCGCGACTCGGCGCGGCCCTGGTCATCGACCGCGCGCAGCACATAGCGCCGGCCTGAATCGGCCATGTCGGGCATCCACGTGATGCCTTCGCCGGGCGCGGCCTTGCCGACCAGTGCGTCATCGGCAAACCAGTAGATCGTCTGCGTGCCCGCCGCCGCTTCGGCGCGCAGCACGAGCGGCTCCGGCTTCTTCACGCGCAGCGTGTGCCGCACGCCGCGCAAGGGCGAGGTGATGAGCGGTGCCGTCTCCGAGGCCTCGCCCTTCTCGCAGCCATCGGTCGGCAGGCTCGCGCGCGGCAGGCCCGCCTGGCGGAACAGCCGCCGCATGTCGCTGCCCCATTGCTCGACCACCTGCTGGCGCGCATTGGGCTGCGGCCCGCACACCACCTTGCCGGTCGTTTCATCGACCCACACGGCGCGGTGCAGGTTGCTCACCTGGATCGGCGACTTGCCGGCGATGAACCATGTCGTGGTGCGCACCGGGCACAGCGCATCGGGCAGCCCGCCCGTCGCGGTGCACACCTCGACCTGGCGCAGATCGGGCGGCTGGCGCGTCGCGATCTCGCCGGGATCGAGCCGCTCCGCGCGCAGCGCATCGACCATGCGCAGGAACAGCGGCGCGGCCGCATCGACGCCCACCAGCGCGGGGTTGCTCGTGCCATCGAAGTTGCCGACCCACACCACCAGCACATGGCGACCGAACACGCCCGCGGTCCACGCATCGCGAAAGCCCCACGACGTGCCCGTCTTCCATGCGATGGCGGGGCGCGCGGGCAGCGTGGTGTCGGGGCGCGGCGTGTGGCGCAGCATGTCCAGCGTGATGAACGAGGCCTCTTCGCTCAGGAGGCGCAGCGGCTGCACCGGCCGCTCGTCGGGCGCGGGTTGCGTGTAGCGCAACGGCTGCGAGATGCCGCCGTTCGCGAGCGTGGCGTAGAGGCCCGCAAGCTCCTCGGGCGTGACTTCGCCGCCGCCCAGCACCAGCGCGAGGCCGTAGTGCGATTCGCTCTGCAGCTTCTGCACGCCCGCGAGCCGCATGAAGTCGTAGAGCCCCGGCTTCGACAGCTTCGCGGCGACCGCCACCGCGGGGATGTTGCGGCTGCGGATCAACGCCTCCTGCGCGGGCAGCGGACCGGCGAAGCGGTGGTCGAAGTTCTCGGGCGTGTAGGGGCCGAAGGAGGTCGGTGCGTCCTTGAGCATCGTCTTCGGATGCAGCAAGCCCTGGTCGAGCGCGAGTGCGTAGATGAAGGGCTTGAGCGTGGACCCCGGCGAGCGCTTGGCCTGCGTGCCGTTGACCTGCCCCGCGATGGCGTCGTTGTGCCAGTCGGCCGAACCGATCAGCGCGCGCACCTGCATGGTCGAGGCGTCGAGCAGCAGCGCGCTCGCGTTGGTCATGCCCACGTCGGCGTGCGTGCGCAGGTACTGGCCCATCACGCGTTCGAGCGTGGCCTGCATGCGCAGGTCGATGGTGGTGCGCACTTCCTGCACACCGCGCTCCTGCGCGAGCAGCATGTCGGTGGCGTGCGGCGCGAGAAAGGGGAGGCTGCCGCGCGACTGTGCCGAGAGCGCGAGCTGCGCATCGGGCGCATGCTGCTTCGCGGTCGGATCGCGCTCGGCCCACAGCGCCCACAAACGTTCGCGTGCCGACTGCAGCTCGGCATTGCGGCCGCGCTCGGCGATGCGCTTGACGGGGTTCTGCGGAATCACCGCGAGCGTCAGCGCCTCGGGCAGGCTGAGCTTGGCGGCGTCCTTGCGGAAGTAGATGAGGCTCGCGGCCTGCACGCCTTCGATGTTGCCGCCGTAGGGCGCGGTGTTGAGGTACGCCTCGAGGATCTCGCGCTTGCTGAAGCGCGCTTCGAGCCAGAGCGCCGCGCCGATCTGCGCGATCTTGCCCATGGCCGTGCGGCTGTCGATGCCGTAGACACGCCGCGCCAGCTGCATCGTGAGCGTCGAGCCGCCCTGCCGGCGCTCGCCGCTGGCGATGCGCCACGCGCTGCGCGCGAGCGCGGCGGGGTTGACGCCGGGGTGCGCGTAGAAGCGGCGGTCTTCGTACAGCAGCACCGCATCGACCAGCGTCGGCGAGATGCGGTCGAGCGGCACCCAGAGGCGGTATTGCTCGTCGCTTGCGAGGGTGAGGCGCAGCAGCTCTCCGCCTTGCGCATACACGGCACGCGAGCTGCCGACGGTTTCACTGAGCGGGGCGTGCGGCCACAGGCGCAGCAAGGCGAGCAGGAAGGCAACCGCCAGCGCCCACAGCGCAGGCTTGCGCAGCCTTCCCAACTTCACGCTGAAGCGCATGACGGCCTCCGCTGCCTGGCGTCAGTTCGCGACGACCTGGAAGCGCGCACCCGCCGAGCGCGAATACACGCGCCGGTCGTACATCGCCTCGCCATACGCCGCAGGCACCACGAAGTCGCCGACGTTGGTCGCCCGCGCCTTGTAGGTCACCTCGAGCAGGTTCTTGTCGACGGCGCCGTAGAACACCACGCGGTCTTCGCGGATGTCGGCGTACTGCACCTTCCACGAGCCGCCGCCACCGAGGCGCTTCTTCCAGATCGGCGCATCGGCATTGGCTTCCTGGTCGTCGCCCACGGCCTGCAGCACCGGCTCCAGGCCGCCGGGCAGCAGGTCGACCAGCGCCACGTCGTTGAGCTGTGCGCGCTCCAGGCTGCGCACGCGCACCCGCACGGTGACCTCTTCGCCGAGCTTGGCCTTGGTGATCGGGTTGCCCTTGGCATCGAGCACTTCATGGAAGATCTCCAGGCCCTGGTTCACCGGCGTGGTGGGCACGTTGCGCTCGAAGCCCTGTTCGGCCCAGCTGTAGTACAGGTTGAAGTCGCTGTCGTTCGACAGCTTGAGCTTGGCCGTGCCGGCGGGCACCGCGGCACGCGTGATCGGGTTCACCGAGCCCAGCGCGAGTGCCGCGGCCTGCCCTTGCGCGTTGACGCTCTGCGCCGTGAGCTTGCCCTCGGCGTTCTGCGCCACCGCTTCGAAGTACGCATCGACCGCGAGCAGCATCGAGGCCGACGACAGGCTGTTGTACCAACCGTCGCGCACCATCGCGCCCATGCCTTCCCACACGTCGGGCTTCAGCGTCTTCAGGCGCGAAGGGAAGTGGCGGCCCACCAGGTGCAGCGTCATGCTGTCGTGCACCAGCGGGTCGTAGTACGCGCCCCACACGTTGCGGCGCTGCTTCTTCTCGGTGCGCGCGAGCAGGTCGGACCACACCGGGTTGAGCAGCTCGTTGGCCACTTGCTCCTGCTTCACGAGCTGGTAGCTCGCGGCGAGGTACACGGCGCCGAGGTCGTCGCTCCAGCCTTGCGTCTGCTTGTTGCGCCACGCTTCGCGCAGGTTGGCCAGTGCGGCCGGCGCGATGATGCCCTGGCGCGTGAGCAGGTAGGCCGCCTGCGTGCGCTGGCGCCAGCCGTCGAGCGAGGTGTCGCCGCTGCCGAGCCAGCCCTGCAGGTAGGTGTTCGCCTTTTGCAGCAGGTCTTGCGGCACGGGCAGCTTGTGGTCCTTGGCTTCGATCAGCAGGTGCACCGCGTAGAGCGTGGCGAAGGCATCGGTGCCCGCGCCGGGCCACAGCGAGAAGCCGCCGTCGGCCGTCTGCCGTGCGCGCAGTTGCACGAGGTAGCGCTCGAAGGTCTTGCGCGCCTCGGGCATCGGGCCCTGCTCGGGCGTGCGGCCGCGCGCCATTTCCTTCACCAGCTCGGGTCGGCCCGACAGCAGCACGGCCGGGAAGGTCTGGCTCGTGATCTGCTCGGTGCAGCCGTGCGGGTACACCTCCAGGTACTGCATGAGGCCGGTCGCGAAGGCCCACGGCGCGGCGGACACCGCGACATCGCTCTTGCGGAAGTTCGGATACAGGTCGGCCTTGCTGCTCAGCTCGCCCGCGCGCTGGAAGCTGCCCGCCTGCACCAGCGTGACGAACGGCGACGCAGGCCGCACGCTCACTTCGGTCGAGAGGCGCGCACTGAAGGTCTTGTGCGTCGAGGTGAACACCAGCGCCGACGAACCCAGCACCGCCTGCTCGCCCGGCTTGGCGCGCACGTTGAACCTGGTGCTCGCTTCGCCGCGCTCGTTGACCTTGAGCGTCTGCGTCGCATCGCCCACCACTTCGAGCCCGCCCGAGGCGGTGAGCGTGAGCGCAATGGGCACGTCCTTGCCCGAGCCCACGATGTTGTTCGCGAGGCCCACGCCCACTTCGACGGTGTCGCCGGGCGCCATTGCGAGCGGCGCGTTCGGCAATATCACCATGTCGCCGCGCACCACGGTGCGGGTGCTCTTGGCGGCGGTGGTCTCGTCGTTCACCGCGACGGCCATCACGCGCAGGCTGCCGTTGAAGCTCTCGGGCACGGTGTAGCTGAACTCGCGGCTGCCGTTCACATCGACCAGCCCCGACCAGTAGGCCACCGGCTTGTCGCGCTTGCGCTTGAACGGGTTCAGGTGCTTGCCGAGCTCGCCTTCGCCGTCACCGCCGGGCGCTGCGCCCTGCATGAGCTTCTTGAACTCCGGCAGGATCAGGTCGAGCGTCTGCAAGGTGCCCACTTCGAGCGCGCGCTTCTGGAAGAAGTGCTTGAGCGGATCGGGCGTCTTGTAGCGCGCCACCTGCAGGATGCCTTCGTCCACCGCGAACAGCACGGCGCGCGTGGGCTTGTCGCTGGTGAGCTTCATCTTCACCGTCTGCCCGGGCTTCACGAGTTCGCTGCTGGTGAGCTGCAGGTTCGCGGTGCGCTTGGCCAGGCTGGTGGCGAAGGGCACGACGCCGTACGACAGCGGGCTCATGTAGACCTCGTCCGAGGCCGGGTCGCGCACGAAGTGCACGTTGATGTAGCCGGTGCCCTCGAAGTCCTTGGGCAGCACGATCTTCTGCACCGAGGCGGTCTTGTCGGTCTTGAACCATGCGTGGGCATAGACCTTGTCGCGCTCGATGGTGATGAGGCCCGCGCCCACGTACGGCGCGCGGATGCTCACCTCGATCTCCTGGCCCGGCTCGTAGTCCTTGCGGTCGAGCGTGAGCTGCAGTTCGGCGTTGCGGTCCAGCGAGCGCGAGACGTTCGCGTTGCCCGCCACGCTGTACTCGACGCGGTTCAGCTCCAGCCCGCCGGCATTGCGCACCACGTAGGCGAAGTTGCCGGGCGTGGAGGTGTTCAACGCAATGATGTTGCCGGCCGCGACGATGGCCAGCGGCTTCTCGTCGATCACGATTTCCTTCTTGCGCGACTCGTAGCGGTAGAGGCCGTTGTCCTGCTTCACGAGCACCGACAGCACCTTGCGCTCCACGCGCTCGATCTTCAGGGCGTCCACGGCCGTCTTCTTCGCCTGCGGGTCGATCGCGATCACGGTCGCATTGCGCGCGGCGCCCTTGCTCACGTAGCTGGTGTCGCCATCGACCTTCACGCCCACGAGGTAGGGCATGTCGCTCACCAGCGTCTGCGCCTCGGCCGAGACGCTGCGCCCGCCCTCGGGCTCGAAGGCCTTGGCGAGCACGTGCACCTGGTAGGTGGCCGCATCGAAGCGCGAGAGGCGCAGGTCGAACTCGGCCTTGCCTTCGGCGCTGGTCTGCACGCTGCCCAGGTCGTCGACCTGCTTCTCGGTGGCGCGCTGCGGATCGAAGAAGGCGTAGTCGGCGAACGCGCGGAACACCGGGAAGGCCGGGCTCAGCGTGAGCGTGCCTTCGACCTTGCGGTCGGGCGCGGGCGTGCCGAAGAGGTTCTGCACGTCGATGAGCGCCTTCAGGTCCTTGGGCCTGACCCAGCCTTCGGCGACTTCGCTGCTGAGCTTGGCGACGACCTTGGTGCGGTCGGGCAGGAACTCCTGCACCTTCACCGTGGTGCTGCCGATCAGCAGGCCCTGCACCTCGGGGTTGCCGGGCGAGGATTCGCGCGGCAGGTAGAGGTTGACGGTGTAGTTGCCGGTGGGCGAGGTGTCCTGCGTGGCGTGGGCGATTTCCGCCGCGCCGCCGGGGCCGAGCTTGAGCTTCTCGCGGCGCACGCTGAGGCCGCGCGCGTCGATGATCTCGGCCTCGAGCGGCAGGTCGCGCAGCGACGTGGCCCAGTTGCCGGCCTTGACCATCATCGCGATGTGCATCGTGTCGCCCGGGCGGTAGATGCCGCGGTCGCTGAACACGTAGGCGGTCATCTGGTTCGGCACGCCGGCCGCGCGCAGGCCGCCGACGTCGAAGCGCGAGATGTCGAGCGTGCGGTCGCTGCGGTTGAAGGGCAGGAAGCTCAGGTCGCCGTCCTTGCGCACCACCAGCACCACGGGCGCCTTCTCTCGCTGGTAGCCGGCGAGGTTGGGCAGCTTGGCGGCGCCCGTGGCGTCGGTGGATTGCGACGCGACGATCATGCCGTTGCGGCCCCACACCTCGACCAGCGCACCGGCCACGGGCTGGCCGTTGGCGATGCTCTGCACGAACACGTCGCGCGTGCCGTCGAGCGACTTCTTGGCGACGATGCCCAGGTCGGTGACGAGCACCAGGCGCTGGTCCTTCTGGTCTTCGGGGTTGCCGCTTTCGGGGTCGCCTTCGCCTTCCGATGGCTGTTCTTCCTGTTGTTCTTCTTCGGGCTGCGCCTGCGTGGCATCGCCTTCGGCCTTCTTCTTGGCCTTGGGGTCGAAGCCCTGCACCTTGAGCAGGAACACGCCGCGGCGGTCGGCCACGTCGCTGCGCAGGTACTGCGCGAAGTCGACGGTCTCGTAGTGCGCCTTGCCGGCGGGAATGCTGAGCGGAATCTCCTTCTGGAAGCGGTCGACGAGGTTGTCCGACTGCAGGCTGCCGTTGAACTGCGGATGCGCGAAGTCGCCATTGCTTTGGGTGACCAGGTGCTGCAATTGCTGCGGCAGCAAGCGGCCGATTTCCAGGCGGATGCCGGGCAGGTCACGCACGAGGATCGGCAGCTTGCGTTCACCGGAAAGTGCGAGCAGCGAACCCTGGCTCATGATGGTGAGCTCGGGCGCGAAGGTCTTGAGCAATCGAACGTCTTGCCGCGCCGCGCCGAGCTGGTAGCCGCCCGGCGTCTTCAGGCCCTTGGCCACGCGCACCAGCAGGTAGCGGCCGCCTTCGGCTTGCGGGAGGCGGAAGCTGACCATCTCGGTCACTTCGCGTTCGCTGGCGATGGGCTGCAGATTGATCTTCTTCGCGCGGCGCAGCACCGCGTCGGTGACCTTCGAGGGGTCGGCGGACCAGTCGAACTTTTCTTCGGGGTCGCCCTTGGCTTCTTCCGTGGCGGGCAGCAGCCAGGCCTGCACCACGCGCGCCATTTCGCGCTCGTGCACCGGCATCGAGGCGGTGACGTGCATCACATGCTCGGGCTCGCCGTTCTCGCCCGTGACGATGGTGGGGTCGATGCTCGAGATGTCGAGGCTGAAGAGGCCGGGGATGTCGACCGCGCGCGAGAGGTCGCTGCGCTGGCCGGGGCCGCCCTTCTGCGCGACCGCGCCGGAGGTGAGGCTGAGCACCACGGGGCGCGTCTTCTCGGGAATGGGCAGCGGCTCGGACTGGAGGGTGGCGGTGAGGCGCAGCTTGTCGTAGCTGACGGTGAACTTCTCGCTCGCGCACTTGCCCACGCTGAAGATCGAGGTGCCGCAGGCCTGGTCATAGGTCAGCACCAGGCGCTTTTCGAACTCTGCCGTGTTCACGGGGTGCGAGAAGCGCACCTGGAAGAGCGCGCGCCGCACGTTGGCCTGCACCGGGTCCTGGTAGAACTCCGCGCCCGCGATGCGCGCGTTGAACTCGGGCGAGGTGAACTCGTACTTGCGCTGCTCGATCTCGATGTGCGGCGCGAGCGCGTCCTTCGCCAGCTGCACCTTGTAGGGCTGGCCGACCGGCCAATCCTGCGCGGGAAGGAATTCGAGCTTCTTCTGGCTGCTCCACGACCAGCGCCCGGCAATGGCCGGCTCGATGCTGACGCCGGTCGCCTCCTGGCCGATGCGCGCGATCGGCGCGACCGAGGCGGAGAAGTTGATGACGACCGGGTTGGGCCCCTTGTCGTTTTCGATCTGCGTGCGCGGCGGCGGCACGATCTGCGCGGTGGAAACGACGGGCTCGACGCGGTCGGGCGTGAGGCCGTGCCACCACTTCAGCACATGCGGGCTGGCGAACCAGCCGGCCAGCACCAGCAGCGCCAGCAGCACCACCCAGGCCAGCCGTTGCTGCAGCCACTGCAGCCCGAAGAGAAGAAAGGCGCCCACGATGCGCAGCCACCCCGGGGGTCGCCAGGAACCGATGAGTCCGCGTGCCAGCGGACGCAGGAACCCGAGCGCGCGGCCAAGGCCGGTGAAGAGCACGTCGCTCAGCGACGCGAGTTTTCGATTGGCAACTTGAAGCATGGACGCTCCCCCGATGTTTTTTGTTGGCGCCTGACAGTCTCTGCCCGGTCTGTGAAGCCATGGCGCTGTGTGTGAAGTCTGCGTGAAAACCGCACAGGGCCCGCGCACCGGCCCGTCTCGAACGTCAGAACGAAAGTGCGGGCTTGTTCACCATCAACCAGAACACGATGGCCATGGCCACGAAGGCCGGGTAGCCCAGCAGCTCCCAGTAGCGCTGGTAGCGCAGATACAGCGACGGCAGCGCGGCGCCCTCGCGATGCGCCTGCCCCGCCAGGGCCGCCATGCGGATCTGCAGCCACACCACCGGCAGCCAGCACGCCCCCGCGAACGCGAACAGCCCCAGCGACAGCGCCAGCCACGGCGTCGACAGCGGCCAGCCCGCCAGGTGCGCCAGCGCGAAGCCGGTGACCGGCTGCAGGATGACCGTGGGCGTGGTGAACCACCAATCGGCCCGCACCACCAGCCGGCTCACCACCGCCTGCGCCGGCACGCTGCCGCTGCGGTTGGCAAAGAACATGTAGAAGGCCGAGCCCAGCCCCGTGCCGACCATCAGCACGCTGGAGACGATGTGCAGCCACTTGAGGACGAGGTAGGTGTTCATGGCGTGGCGCGTCGGTACAAATGCCAGAGCAGCGCGGCGATGGGCAGGTTCTTGAGCAGCGGGCCGAGCGGGTGCAGCCACAGGTCCGGCTGCAGCACGGTCGCCACGAGCGTCATGGCGAGCATCAGGGCGAAGGCGGCCAGGTAGACGGTGCGGCCGGGTCGCAGCCACAGCGCCAGGCCGACCGCCAGATCGGCCGCCGCGCCACCGACGATCAGCACCTGCACCAGCCACGGCGGCGAGGCGATGCCCGCGTCGGCCAGCACGCGCCGGCTCTGGCCGTCGAGTTCGACGATGCTGGCGACGGCGGTGAAGAGCCAGACCGCGACGAGGCTCAGGCGCAGCAGGCGGTCGTCGCCGTCGGCAGCAGCAGAGCGCGTCATGGCGTGGGCGCCCCTTCGTCGATCACGTCCGTCACCATGCCCCAGCGTGCGAACTCGGGGTCGAACTCGGGCAGCGTGAGCAGGCCGGCGCAGGCGTGCGCGCCCACCGGCAACGCCTCGCCGCGCGCGAGCCGCCGGGCCAGCAGGATGGCGGCCATGCAGGGGATCTCGGGGCCGTGGTTGTCGTCGGCCGCGATGTGCCAGGCGCGGCGCGCGATGGCGCCGTGCGCATCGGTGCCTTCGACCCGCACCACCATGCCGCCCAGCGCGGTGCCGAACGCATCGAACACGCCGCCCGTCGCGTGCAGCAGCGGCGCCAGCTTCTGCGGTGCGCGCAGCAGGCCTGTGCGGCGCAGGAACGCCAGGAAGGCGAAGGCGTGCTGGGTCAGGCCGACTTCGAGTGCGGCGCGGAACATGACCGACTGCACGCCGGCGTAGCGCGCCGGAAAGAGTTCGAGATCGGGGATGTCGCACAAGGCGCCGCGGCGCGGCTTCATGCGCGCGAACTGCACCTTCGCGGGATGGGCCCAGCCGGGCTGCTCGGTCCAGCGGCCGCCCTGCCAGACGCGGATCGGCGCGCCGCAGTAGGCGAGCACGCCCGCGAGCGTGGCTTCGCCGCGCGGTGCGCCCTGTGCCGGCGCGATGCAGATGTCGATGCTGCGGATGCCTTGCCAGCCGGCGGCGAGGTGATCGACCACCGCCGACGACAGCGCCGGCACGGTGCTGGCGCCGGCCACGGCGGTGCGGCCCGCGCGGCGGAAGGCCGCGTCCATCGCGGCGGGAAAGTCGCAGACGAAGCGCCGGCCGTCGGCCAGGTCGATGTAGTGCGCGCCGGCGGCTGCCACGGCCTGCGGCACGCGGTAGTCCTGGCCCTGGAACGGGCCGGCGGTGTGGATGACGAGGTCGACGCCCAGAAAGCCCAGCCCCTGTGCGAGGTCGGGCGACTGCGCATCGACGCGCACACCGCGTGCACTGCCGCCCAGCGATTGCGCAAAGGCCGTGGCCCGTTCGAGGTCGCGCCCGCCAACCCACAGTTCGATGCCCGCGTCCTGCGCGAGTGCGCGGCTGATGCGCGCGCCGAAGTTGCCGTAGCCGCCGAGCACCAGCGTCTTCATGCGAGGCGGGCTCCGGCGATGTGGCCGCGCGTGAAGGCTTCCTCGAAGATCGAATAGCCCGACCAGTCCGCGTGCGCGAACGACAGCCGGCCCGCGGCCACGCGGTCGCCGTGCGCGCCGATCTGCGCGAGCAGCCCGGGTCGCGGGATCGACATGGCGTGGCCGTAGCGCGTGATCTCGACGCGCGTGGCGAGCGCGGGCAGGTCGGGGTGCGGCACCGACAGCTCGGCCAGCAGCTCGTCGCGCCATGCGGTCCACGGGCGCTCGAGCAGCAGCTGGCGGCCGTCGCCGGTGTCGTAGCCGCTCGGGCCCAGCGGGCGGTACCAGCTGAGCACGGTGCCGCGCGGCGTGGGGTCGAGCGTCTGGTGGCGCGCATCGACATACCCGAGGCCGCGCGTGCCGTAGATCACGTTGTCCCAGCTCGGCGCGGCGCCGACGCGGTCGGCCAGCGGGCCGCGCAGGTGCACGTTGGCGACCAGCCAGGGGGCGTAGCGCACGTGCGCGGCGGCGCTGGTCAGCAGCGACGGCGGGTTCTCGACCACGCGCGCGGCGATGAAGACGGGCAGCGCGACGATGCAGCGCTCGGCCTGCCAGCGCACCATCGATTTCGATGCGGCATCCCACGCATCGACCTCGACACCGCCGCGCCCTTCGGCGATGCGCGTGACGACCTGGCCGGTGTGCAGGCGCTCGCCCAGCGGCGCGGCCAGCTGCTTGGTGAGCCAGCCGTTGCCTTCGGGCCAGGTGAGCACGCCGTCGCGATCGGGGTTGGTGTCATTGATGCTCCCGCTCGCGTCACCGGGCGCATGGAAGCCGTGCCGGCTCGCGAAGTAGTGGATGCCGGCCCAGGCCGACACCTGCGCGATGCCGGCGCCGTAGTCGTCGCGGCAGCAGTAGTCGAGGTACCAGCGCAGGTGGGCGTCGTCGAAGCCTTCGCGGTCGAGCCAGCCCGCGAAGGGCACGGCGTCGAGCGCGAGCAGTTCGGGCGTGACGGCGAAGCGCAGCGTGGGAATGGCGAAGTGGGCGGCGTGCTGCAGCGCGTCGATGCGCTGCGCGAAGCGGCGGTACTGCGCCTGCGTGCCGGCGCCCACGTCGTGCACGGGCAGCAGCCCGTCCTGCCATTCGCCGCGAAAGAACAGGCGTTCCTGCGGGCTGTGGCAGAGGTGGCGCTCGTCATACGTCCAGCGGCCCGCCACGCGGCGGCGCAGGCCGAGTTCTTCGAGCAGGTCCTGCACCTCGTGCGCGTCGTCGCCGGGCGTGGGCAGGTAGTGCGCGCCGAGCGGGCAGGCGATGCCGCCGACCACGCCGCCGCGCGCGTTGCCGCCGGCGGTGTCTTCGAGTTCGAGCAGCGCGAAGTCGTCGATGCCCGCGAGACGCAGCGCGCGCGCCGCCGCCAGGCCAGCGACGCCACCACCCGCGATGACGACGCGGGTGCGTTTGACGGTGGCCGGGGCCTGCGACTTGAGCGTGCCGTCGCGCATCGCGTGGCCGCGCGCGACATCGATGCCGGTGAAGCCGCCTTCGATGACCGGCGGTGGCGCCTCGCAGCCGGCCAGCGCCAGGGCGCCTGCACCGGCAGCGACGCCAAGAAAGCCACGACGCCTCATGGCACACGGTTCCTTCGTGGAACACCGCGGAACCGGCTTTGCCGGGCCGCAGGTGTTGCCCCCGGCAGGGGGTTGGCGAAGCGACACGAAGTGCGCGCAGCCTGGGGGCGAGCCATATCAGTGCGCCATGACCTTGCCCCACTCCTGTTCGTAGGTGGTGACAAGGGTCTGGTTCGACAGGCGGTTCACTTCGGTCGGCACGCGCGCCATGTCGAGCGGAAAGTCGAACATCAGGGGCAGCGTCGCCGGCGTGAGAAAGCGCATGCCGCCCGGCAGCGCGTCGGGCTGCCGGTAGGGCCGGTGGCTCGCAATGATGTAGCCCCATTCGCCGAAGCTGGGCACGTGCGCGTGGTACGGCGTGGCCTTCAGGCCGACCGACTCGATGGTGCTCGCCACGGTCCAGTAGCTCTTGCGCGCCACCAGCGGCGAGGTGGTCTGGATCACGGCGTAGCCGCTGGCCGACAGGCGCCGGTCGAGCAGCGCGTAGAAGCTGTTGGTGTAGAGCTTGCCGATGGCGAAGTTGGTGGGATCGGGAAAGTCGACCACGATGACGTCGAAGGTGTCGCCCTCCTGCTGCAGCCACTGGAACGCGTCGGTGTTGACCACCTTCACCTTCGGCGACGACAGCGCGTGCCCGTTGAGCGCGGCCAGCGTCTCGTGCGTGGTGAAGAGCTGCGTCATGTTCGGATCGAGCTCCACCAGCGTGACCGACTCGACCGAGGGGTACTTGAGGATCTCGCGCACCGCCATGCCGTCGCCGCCGCCGAGCACGGCGACTTTCTTGGGCGCGCCGTGCGCGGCCATCGCGGGGTGCACCAGCGCCTCGTGGTAGCGGTACTCGTCGCGCTCGGCGAACTGCAGGTTGCCGTTGAGGAACAGCCGGTGGCCCAGCGCGCCGCGCGTGACCACGATGCGCTGGTAGGGCGAGCTGGCGCTGAAGACGATGCGGTCCTGGTAGAACTTGTCTTCCGCCAGCGTGGTGATGTGGTCGGCGCCCCAGAAGGCGCCGATGAGCGCGGCCAGCGTGAGAAAGCAGGCCACCGCATGCGCGCCGGCGCGGCGCAGTTCATGGCGGAACAGCCACAGCGCCCACACGGCCACCGCGGCGTTCATCACGCCGAACAGCAGGCCGGTGCGGATCATGCCCAGCTGCGGCACGAGGATCAGCGGGAACGCGACCGACACGGCGAGCGCGCCCAGGTAGTCGAAGGTCAGCACCTGCGACACGAGGTCCTTGAGCACGATGTTGCGCTTGAGGATGCGCATCACCAGCGGAATCTCGAGCCCCACCAGCGTGCCCACCACCACCACGAGGCCGTACAGCAGCAGCCGGAACGCGCCCGGCACGTAGGCGTTGGCCAGGAACAGGATCGCCGGCAGCGCGCCGCCGATCAGCGCCACGAGCAGTTCGATGCGAAGGAAGTGCGCCGGCAGCTGCCGGTCGAAGTAGCGCGAGAGCCACGAGCCGACGCCCATGGCGAACAGGTAGGTGCCGATGATGGTGCTGAACTGCAGCACCGAGTCGCCGAGCAGGTAGGAGCTCAGCGCGGCCGCGCTCAGTTCGTAGACGAGGCCGCAGGCCGCGACGACGAACACGCTGGCGAGCAGCGCGATCTCCACGGGTTGCGGCCCCCGCGCATCCGGGGTGCGCGCGGGCAGGGCCGCGTCGCTCAATGGATTGCTGCGGCCACGATGACGCTGATGCCGAGGCACATGGCGGCCACGACGAGCGCCAGCGCCCTGTTCTGCTTCTCGACGATCTCGCCCCACAGGTCATAGGGGGTGATCTTGTCGATGATCAGAAAGCAGATCCAGAAGACCACCACGCCGATCAGCGCATACACGAGCGATCCGAGGACCACGCCCGGTTTCAGCCATTCAATTCCCATGGGGACCTCCAGTCGTAGCAATAAAGAGAGAAACAAGAGAGCGCCTGCGCGCGATCTTCGTCATTTGTGGCCGCCGCCGCTCGAGTAGCCGCCGTACGAACCGCCCGAGCTGCGGTACCCGCTCGAGGAGCCGCCGCTGCAGTTGCTCATCATGATCAGCACGAAGAGGATGACCACGATGACGAGGATGATCGTGCCGCAGCCCATGCCCGACGCGGCGCTCACGGGCAGCGCGTCGCCGCGCGAGAACAGGTCCTTCTTGGCGTCGAGCTTGAAGGCCGTGGCCACGGCGCCGCTGTCGATCTTGCTGCCCGAGGACCACGTCAGCTCGTTGGCCGAGCGCTCCATCGAGAGCAGCGCGCCGCCGCTGGCGAAGTCGCGGTTGAAGGTCTTCTGCCCGCGCTCGACCTGCCAGTAGAACTCGCCGGCCACGTAGGTGGTCTCGGCGTTGTAGGCGTACTGCTGCTGGTAGCGCTTGTTGAGGTAGGTGGCGGTGGTGCCGTTCTCGGCCATCACGGGCGCGCCGGTGGTCGGCTTGACCATGCTCCAGCCGTCTTCGGCATCGACCAGGAAGCTGAAGCCGCGCTTCTTGTTGTACAGCAGGTACTCGTCCCAGCCGAACTGCTCGTCGTCGCCGGGCTCCTGGCCCATGCGGTGCTGGAAACCCACCACCTGCCACTGCGCGCCCTGCAGCTGGCCCATGCTGCCCAGCGCGATGAGCGGGCGCACCGGCTCGTTCTGCTCGGCGTGCTTGAGCTCGCCGCCGATGCCTTGCGACAGGTCGATGATGCTGTTGCACGAACCGCAGGTGATGCTCTTGCTGTCGGCCAGGTTGACCGTGACGGGCGAGCCGCAATTGGGACAGTTGAAGCTGCGGCCCTTTTCGTCCTTCGCCGATTCGTCGCGCAGGCCGGTGAGCTGCAGGTCGTCCAGCTGCACCGAGCGGCCGAGGTACGCGGTGGGCGGGGCGGTGCCGTAGTCGATGCTGAGCACCAGCCCCTTGTCGTTGCGCAGCTCGACCATCGCGAACGGTTGGCCGAGCTCGGGCAGGTGCGGCAGTTCGCCCTGCGCGGAGGTCAGCGCCACCTGTTCGTTGGAGGCGACGGTGTAGCTCTGGCCGGCGAAGGCGGTGGTGGCGCCCACGCGCAGGTCGGCGGGCGGCGGCGCGGCGCGCTGCAGGTCGAAGGGCAGCGCAAAGACGTAGGCGCCGTTGTCCTCGCTGAGGACGCCGGTGCGGTCGCCGTCGAGCGCGGCGATCCACTCGGTCCAGCGCCCGCCGGGGTAGGTGTACTGCAGCCGGCCGATCAGCGTGAAGGGCTTGTCCTGGATGCGGCCGGCGGCGAACAGCTGCAGCGGGCTGAAGTCGTCGAACAGCTCGGCCATCTTGCCGGTGCGCGCGAGCGTGTCGCCCTGGCGCACGACGGTGCTCTGGCAGTACGGGCAGACCGCGTGCGTCGATTGCGCCGAGCGGAATTCGACCGGCGCGCCGCAGCCGGGGCAGGGCGCGCGGTAGTAGCGTTGGGAGCCGGTTTCCTCAGCCATGGCGCACCGGGTGCGATGGCGCGGCCGGCCACGAATGATTCAAGCCCAAAAGGCCTCTGACGCCCGCTGGGCGGGCGTCAGTCGCTATCGAAAACATTGCGACGAATCAGACGAGCTTTTTCAGCAGTTCGGCCTTCTTGGCGTCGAACTCTTCCTGCGTGAGGATGCCCTTGGTCTTGAGTTCGCCGAGCTTCTCGAGCGTGGTCATCACGTCGGCGGCGCTCACCACGGCCACGGCCGGCTGCTGCGTCGTGGCCGCGGCCTGGGCCGCGGCGTTCGGGCTCAGGCCCTGCGCGAGGTTCTGCGCCAGCACCTGGCCGAGCGCCACGCCGGCGCCCAGGCCCATCGCGTCGCCCGCGATGCCGCTGCCACCGGCTGCGCCTTCGGCGAACTTGGGAATGGCCTGCGCCGTCTGGTACTGCATGAACTTGCCCATGTCGTTGCCGACCATGCCCATGCCGATCTTCTGGTCGAGGATCTTCTGCAGCTCTTCGGGCAGCGAGACGTTCTGGACCGTGATGTTCTCGAGCTTGATGCCGATCTTCTCGAACTCGGGCACCAGCTGGGTGGCCAGCGCGGTCGCGAACTGGATCTGGTTGGCCGCCAGGTCCAGGAAGGGCAGGCCGCTGGAGGCGATGGCGTTGCTGATGTTCTGCAGCACCAGGCCGCGCAGCTGGCCGTCGAGGTCGGCCACGGAGTAGATGTCGCGCGTGCCGGAGATTTCGGTGTGGAACAGCTTCGGGTCGCCGATGCGGAAGCTGTAGTTGCCGAAGGCGCGCAGGCGCACGGCGCCGAAGTCCTTGTCGCGGATCGTGATCGGCTGGGGCGTGCCCCACTTCTGGTCGACCTGCTGGCGGGTGCTGAAGAAATAGACGTCGCTCTTGAAGGGAGATTCGAAGAGCTTGTCCCAGTTCTTCAGGTACGTGAGCACGGGCAGCGTCTGCGTCGTGAGCTTGTACATGCCGGGGCCGAACACGTCGGCCACCTGGCCTTCGTTGACGAACACCGCCATCTGCGACTCGCGCACGGTGAGCGAGGCGCCGTTCTGGATTTCCATCTCGGCCATCGGGAAACGCCAGGCCAGCGTGCCATCGCCGGACTCGGTCCACTGGATGATGTCGATGAACTGTTTCTTGATGAAATCCATCAGGGCCATGGTCGTTCCTCTCGAGATGTTGTCGGTTTGTGTCCCAGCCACACATATTGCCACAGGGCTTTGACGGCGCCCCGTGCTTTTGGTCATGCCTGCCACCGGCCATGCGGCGTAGGGCGGAATGGACCGAGGTCTACAATCGGCGCCCCCAGAAGAAGCGCCACCAGGAGCAACGGCACATGTCCGATTCGACCGCATCGTCCCCTTCGACCCCCACCCCGGAAGACAAGCGCGCCCTGCTGCGCCGTGCCGCCCTCGAGTACCACGAGTTTCCCGTCCCCGGCAAGATCGCCATCGCGGCGACCAAGCAGATGGTCAACCAGCGCGACCTGTCGCTGGCCTACTCGCCCGGCGTGGCCGCGCCCTGCGAGGAAATCGTCAAGGACCCGGCCAACGCCTTCAAGTACACCTCGCGCGGCAACCTCGTGGGTGTCATTTCCAACGGCACCGCCGTGCTGGGCCTGGGCGACATCGGCCCGCTGGCCTCCAAGCCGGTGATGGAAGGCAAGGGCGTTCTCTTCAAGAAATTCGCCGGCGTCGACGTGTTCGACATCGAGATCGACGAGAAGGACCCGGTCAAGCTGGTCGAGATCATCGCCTCGCTGGAGCCCACCTTCGGCGCCATCAACCTGGAAGACATCAAGGCCCCGGACTGCTTCTACGTCGAGCGCGAGCTGCGCAAGCGCATGAAGATCCCGGTGTTCCACGACGACCAGCACGGCACGGCCATCACCGTGGCGGCCGCCATGCTCAACGGCCTGAAGGTGGCCGGCAAGAACATCGCCGAAGTGAAGCTGGTCACCTCGGGCGCGGGCGCCGCGGCGCTGGCCTGCCTGAACCTGCTGCTCAAGGTGGGCCTGAAGCGCGAAAACGTGTTCGTCACCGACCTGGCCGGCGTGGTCTACGAAGGCCGCGAAGAGCTGATGGACGACGACAAGCGCCAGTACATGCAGAAGACCGACATGCGCAAGCTGTCGGAAGTGATCGCCGGCGCCGACGTGTTCCTCGGCCTGTCGGCCGGCGGCGTGCTCAAGCCTGAGATGGTCGCCAAGATGGCGCCCAAGCCGGTGATCTTCGCGCTGGCCAACCCGAACCCCGAGATCGCGCCCGAAGACGCCCATGCGGTGCGCAACGACGTGATCATGGCCACGGGCCGCACCGATTACCCGAACCAGGTCAACAACGTCCTGTGCTTCCCGTACATCTTCCGCGGCGCGCTCGACTCGGGCGCCACCACCATCACCGACGAGATGGAGATTGCCGCGGTGCACGCCATCGCCGAGCTGGCCCAGGCCGAGCAGAGCGAGCGCGTGGCCGCCGCCTACGCCGGTGAAAAGCTGAGCTTCGGCCCCGAATACCTGATTCCGAAGCCCTTCGACCCGCGCCTGATGATGAAGATCGCGCCGGCCGTGGCCAAGGCGGCCGAGGAAAGCGGCGTGGCGCTGCGCCCGATCAAGGACCTGGACGCCTACCGCGACAAGCTGCAGAGCTTCGTCTACGCCTCGGGCACCACCATGAAGCCGATCTTCGACGCCGCCAAGCGCGCACCGAAGAAGCGCGTGGCGTACTGCGAAGGCGAGGAAGAACGCGTGCTGCGCGCCGCGCAGATCGTGGTGGACGAAGGCCTGGCGCGCCCGACGCTCATCGGCCGCCCGGCCATCATCGCCCAGCGCATCGAGAAATTCGGCCTGCGCCTGAAGGAAGAGCTCGACTACGACGTCGTCAACGTCGAGCAGGACCACCGCTACCGCGACTTCTGGCAGACCTACCACCGCATGACCGAGCGCAAGGGCCAGACGGTGCAGACCGCCAAGATCGAGATGCGCCGCCGCCTCACGCTGATCGGCGCCATGCTGCTGCACAAGGGCGAGGTCGACGGCATGATCTGCGGCACCTGGGGCACCACGCTGATCCACCTGCACTACATCGACCAGGTGATCGGCAAGCGCCCCGGCGGCTGCGCCAGCACCCCGCAGGACGTGCCGGTGTACGCCTGCATGAACGGCCTGCTGCTGCCCGACCGCCAGGTGTTCCTGGTCGACACGCACGTCAACTACGACCCGACGCCCGAGGAACTGGCCGAGATCACGACCATGGCGGCCGAGGAAATGATGCGTTTCGGCCTCAAGCCGAAGGCCGCGCTGCTGTCGCACTCCAACTTCGGCACCAGCAACGAGCCCAGCGCCGTCAAGATGCGCAAGACGCTCGACCTGCTGCGCGTGCAGGCGCCCTGGCTCGAGGTGGACGGCGAAATGCACGGCGACGTGGCGCTGGACAGCAAGCAGCGCGCGGTCGTCATGCCGCACAGCGCGCTCGCGGGCGACGCCAACCTGCTGGTGTTCCCCAACATCGACGCTGCCAACATTTCTTACAACCTGCTCAAGACCGCGGCCGGCGGCAACATCGCCATCGGCCCGGTTCTGCTCGGCGCGGCCAAACCTGTGCACATTCTCACGGCGAGCGCGACTGTTCGCCGCATCGTGAACATGACGGCCTTGACAGTGGCCGACGCAAACGCCGAGAGATAGGCCATTTGGCGAGAGTGGACGCCAACTTAAGGCGTCGCTTTCTGCCCCCGCGACTGCTCAAACTTTGGGCAGTCGCTTGCTATTTTCGCCAGCGTGGTGCACACTCGCGGGCTTGAATTTGCGGGTTAACCCCGAGGTTGAGCGCAATTCAAACCCCCCGCTCTTTTCTTGTGGTGCCCCATGGCGGCTTACGCCTCGATCACGTCCTCTGTCACTAAGTTTGCGCTCACCAGCTTGATGCTGGTGGCTCTGACGACGGGGGCCGAGGCCCGCGGATGGTTCGGCGCCGACAAAACGTCCTCCGAGGCATCGATTGCCCTGACCGATCTGCCGGTCCAGGGCCAGCGAACCTACCAGGCCATCCTTGACGGTGGCCCCTTCCGGTACGACAAAGACGGCACGGTATTCGGCAATCGCGAACGCATCCTGCCAGCGGCACGCCGCGGGCATTACCGCGAGTACACGGTGCCAACGCCCGGCGCGCGCAACCGCGGTGCCCGGCGGATCGTTTGCGGTGGCGAGCAGCGCACGGCGCCCGAAGCCTGCTGGTACACGGCGGACCACTATGCGAGTTTCAGACGGATTGCGCCATGAGCGATGACAACGACCTGAGCGGCGCCCCGAAGCGCCCCGACGAGATGATGATGACTATGGAAAGACCAGCGGATATGACCTTATCCCTTCGAGCCGTACGCCCGAACATCGTGCAATCGATCCGCGCGTTCCGCGTGAACGACCTGCAGGATGCCGCCAACGCGGCCGGCCAGCACTTCCTGTACGCCAACCTGGGCAACGCCCAGACCAAGCAGGACGTGCTCGACCTGATTGCCCAGCAGTTCACCTTCCCGGCGCACTTCGGCAAGAACTTCGACGCGCTGTACGACTGCATGACCGACCCGTTGCATAAATCGGGCCCGCAGCCTGGTTTCGTCATCGTGCTCGAACAGATCCCGGCCAACGCCAAGTTCGACAAGGAAGCGCGCGAGCAACTGCTCGACATCTTCCGCGACGCTTCGGACTACTGGGGCGATCGCAAGGTCCCGTTCCGCTGCTTCTATTCTTTTCTGTAGCCCGTTCTGCATCCACCAGCCAAGCAGAACGGGCGAACGAGGCTCAGCCGACCGCTGAAACCCTCGATGGCATCGAAGTCAACACCACCGCCACGGCAGCCGCTGCGGCCACGCCCGCCGCCAGCACCGAGCCGGCCGGCGAGAAAATGCCGACCGACAAGCTCGTCGACGTGTCGCCCCTGGCGCTGCGCATGAGCAGCCCCTTCAACGCGGGGTACTGGCTGGCAGCTGCGTAACTGCAACCGCTCGCCGCCACAAAAAAGCCCGTCATCGACGGGCTTTTTTCATGGGGGAACGGCCTGCGCCAGTGCAACGTATTCGGCCACCGGCACCTCTTCGGCGCGGCGCTGGATGTCGAACTCGCCGGCGAAGCCATGCTCCCCCAGCCATTTGCCCAGCGTGTGCCGCAGGATCTTGCGGCGCTGGCTGAAGGCCACCTGCACGATCTCGCCGAGCCGCGCCGCATCGACCGCCGGCGGCTGCGCGAGCGGCACCATGCGCACCACGGCGCTGTCGACGCGCGGGGGCGGGTCGAAGCTCTCGGGCGGCACGAACAGCACGTTCTCCATGTCGTAGCGCCACTGCAGCATCACGCTCAGGCGGCTGTAGTCCGAGGTGGCGGGCCGGGCCACCATGCGGTCGATCACTTCCTTTTGCAGCATGAAGTGCTGGTCGGCGATCAGGTGGGCATAGCCCAGCAGGTGGAACAGGATCGGCGTGGAGATGTTGTAGGGCAGGTTGCCCACCACGCGCAGCGGTTTCGGTTCGGCCTTGGCCGCGAGCTCGGCGAAGTCGACCTTGAGCACGTCCGACTCGATGACGTCCAACTGCGGATGCTCTCGCAGCCGCTTGGCCAGGTCGCGGTCGAGCTCGATGACCGTCAGGCGGCCGAGCCGCTCGACCAGCGGCTGCGTGAGCGCCGCCAGCCCCGGCCCGATCTCGACCATCGCGTCGCCGGGCTGCGGCGCGATCGCCTGCACGATCCCGTCGATGATCCCGCCGTCGGACAGGAAGTGCTGTCCGAACCGCTTTCTTGCAATGTGCTGTGCCATCGCGGCCTAAGACGCTGCCGCGGCCATCAGGACTGCGGCGTCTCGCGGTATTCGACGTAGGCGCGCGCGCGCACTTCCTGCACCCAGGTGGCGAAGGCTTCTTCGACGCGCTGTTCGCGCAGCGCGGCACGTGCGGCTTCGCGCTGCTCCGACTGGCTCAGCTTGGCTTCGCGGCGGCCGACCACCTGGATCAGGTGGACGCCGAAGCGCGACACCACGGGGTCGCTGATCTGGCCCGGCGTGAGCCGGTCCATGGCTTCCTCGAACTCGGGCACGAACTGGCCGGGGCGCGACCAGCCGAGGTCGCCGCCTTCCTTGGCGCTCGCGTCCTGCGAGTTGTCGCGCGCCAGGCCGGCGAAATCGGCGGTGCCGGCCTGCACGCGGCGCTTGAATTCCTGCAGCTGGGCCACCGCCTGCGCGGTCGTGCGCTTGGGGTCGTTCAGCAGCAGGATGTGGCGCACCTGGGTCTGGGTGATGGACGCATCCGACGAGCCCACCTGCGCCTTGGTCAGCACCTTGAGCACGTGGAAGCCGGCGCCCGAGCGCACGGGCCCGGCGATGCCGTTCACCGCGGTCGATTGCGTGGCCTCGACGAACACGGGCGGGTAGCGGTCGGCGCTGCGCAGGCCGAGCGCGCCGCCATTGGCACGGTCGGGCGAGTCGGAGTTTTCGCGCACCAGCTTGGCAAAGTCTTCGCCGCTGCGCGCGCGCTGCGCAAGGTCGGTGGCCTTCTTCTGCGCGGTCGCAACCTGCGCCTCGGTGGCGTTCTCGGGCACGGCCACCAGCAGCTGGGCGATGTTGAGGTTGAGCAGGGCGTTGTTCTTGACGGCGCTTTCGCGCTGGTCGCGCAGGTACTCGTCGGCCTCGATGTCGCTGATCTTGACCTTGGACTCGACCTCGCGGTCGCGCAGGCGCGTGAGCAGCAGCTGGTCGCGCAGGTCGTTGCGGAATTCGCGCGGCGAGATGCCTTCGGCCGCCACGCGGCTGCGCAGCTCGGTGAGGCTGATCTCGTTCTGGCGGGCCACGGTCTGCTCGGCCTGGTCGATCGCCACGTCATCGACCTTGATGCCGTTTTCCTTCGCCAGCTGCAGCTGCGCGCGCTCGGTGATCAGGCGCTCCAGCACGAGGCGCGTGAGTTCGGCGCGCGGCACGCGCTCGGCGTCCGGGTTCTCGCGGATCAGGCGCGTGACACGCGACTGCACCTCGGTGTTGGTGATCGGCTCGGAGTTGACCAGCGCCACGATGTACTCGGCCGCGCGCTGCACCGGCGCCGCCGCGGGACCGGCAGGGCGCGCCGCCGGCGGCACGATCCGGGGACCGGCACGCATGATGTCCGTGATGCCGCTGCCGGAACGAAAGCCCTGTGCGCCGGCCGTTGCGGCGATGGCCGCAAGGCAACCCAGGGTGATGAGGGAACGGATGTGTTTCATGGCGTGAACGGTCGTCGTTTCAGTCGTAATTGGTGAAGCGGCTCGGCGCTTCGGTCGGTTGACGCAGCGGCTGGTAGCGCTGGATGTTCTGTCGCAGCGCCTGCATCGGACTCGATCCGATGCTGGAGAAACCGACGAATTCGAGCTGGAACATGATGCGGGTGTTGGCCGTCACCTGGCCGGTGGTGATGCGCTGCAGCACCACGCGGCTGATCCAGCAGCAGCCGTCGTACTCGACCCCGAGCACGCCGTCCGTGAGCTTCTTGTCCTGCAGGCTGTAGTTCAGGCGGCCCACGGCGTACCAGCGGCCGCCGCCTTCGCCCTTGCCCGGCCCGAGGTCCTTGCCCTTGTCGCCCCACAGGTCGTTGAGCGGCCATTGCCAGCCGAAGTCGATCGACTTGTTGCCGTCGGTGGCCGTGGGCGTGCTCGGCGCCTGGTAGCGGAAGGCGGCGCTGAGGTTGCGGTACGGGCCCGGGTTGTAGCGCGCGCTGATCGCGCTGCGCGTGGAACGGCGCGAATCGGGGTTGTACTGGAGCAGCGTGTCCAGGCTCCACTTGGGCGTCCAGTTGATCTGGGCGCCCAGCAGCAGGTCGCTGGTGCGGTCGGTGACCGGCGCGACGCCCGGCAGCGTGACCTTCTGGTCGGCGAAGCGAAAGCGCTGCGCGATGCCGAAGCGCACGGCTTCGACGCCGGTGCCCGGATCGATCAGGCGGGACGTGACGCCCAGCGTGAGCGCGTTGGTGTCCGAGATGCGGTCCGCGCCCGAGAACGCGTTCTCGGTGTAGATGGTCGCAAAGCTGAAGTCGTTGGCGGCCGAGTCGTAGTTCGGCAGCATGCTCTGGTTGCGGTACGGCGTGTACACGTAGTACGCGCGCGGCTCCAGCGTCTGGCGGAAGGCACGGCCGAAGTAGCTGGCGTCGCGCTCGAAGACCAGGCCGCTGTCCAGGCTGAAGGTCGGCACGACGCGGTTCGACGAGGTCGGGAAGAAGTACAGCTGGCTCGGGTTGTACGGCATCCCGTTCACGTAGTCGATGCCATTGACCGACACCTTCGGAATGGACGACTGCGGCAGGTAGTAGTTGTACGAGGTCGCGTGCAGCTGCAGCTTGGGGATGACGAAGGAGCTCGGCGTGAGGAACGGCCGGCTGATCGCCGCCTGCGCGAACACGCGGTCGCCGTCGGGCTGCGACTGCTGGAGCAGATCGAAGCCAGGCTGGCCGGCCAGGATGCTGTTGACGCGAAAGCGCGAGTAGTCGGTGTTCAGCGAAACGTCGAAGCCGTGCCAGTCGTACTTGGCGTAGTTGGCCGTGATCTGCGGCATGCGGTCGTACGACGGCACGACCGGCGACAGGTTGTACTGCAGCGTCTGGTAGCGCAGGGCACGTACGGCGCCGCTCCAGTCGCCCTTGGTCCAACTCACCGCACCCTCATTCGGCAGCTGGCGCTGCGCAAGCGTCGGCGTGCGCGTGAAGTCGCGCCAGTAGTCGTTGTCGCTGACACGGTTGATCGTGAGGCTGGCCGACAGCGAGTCCAGGCCCAGCGCCTTGGCGTCGAAGTCGTGGCGATGGTTGAGCCACAGGCCCCAGCGCTTGCTGCTGTCGGGCGGCTTGCCGAAGTTCAGGTCCTTGAGCGCGATCTCGCCGTTGTTCAGCTTCTGCAGCTGCTCGGCGCGCGCCTCGTTGTAGCGCTGGCCCACGAGGCGGTCGCTGCCCATCAGGTCCAGGCGGATGCTGCCGCTGTAGTCCTTCTCGAGGTAGCGGAATTCGCTGGCCAGGTTGAGCCCGCGCTTGCTCATCAGCGTGGGCGTGAAGGTGGCGTCGCGGTTGGGCGCGATGTTCCAGTAGTAGGGCTGTGCGACCTCGAAGCCGTTGGTGTTGTCCAGCCCGATGGTGGGCGGCAGCAGGCCGCTCTTGCGCTCGTTCGACAGCGGGAAGGTCACGCGCGGGATCGGCGGCGTCGTGATGCCCATGAAGCTCATGCGCGCATCGATGGCGACGCCTTCGTTTTCCTCGGTGTCGGTGGTCAGCGTGGCGGCGGTCAGCAGCCAGGCCGGCATCCAGCCGGGAAAGTCCTCGCGGCGGCAGGTGGTGTAGCTGGCGCGCCGCGCGATCGAGACGTTGGAGTCGACGAAGTCGATGCGCTCGGCCTCGCCGTGGCCGCCGGTCGCGAGGAAGCGGTAGCGCACGTTGTTGAAGAAGCCCTCGAAGGTCTCGAGCTTGAGTTCCAGCTCGGGGCCCTCGTACACGTTGCCGGCCTGGTTGACCCGCACGTTGCCGGTGGCCTTGGCGCGGTCGTCCGGCTGGTAGTACTCGAGGCGGTCGGCCGTGATGGCGACCGGGCCACGGCGCAGCGTGGCGTTGCCCTCGACCACGGTCTCGAGGTCGGGGCGGCCGGAAATGCGGTCGCCGGTGACAAGGCTGGGCAGCTGGCTGCGTTGCACGGGCGTCAGCGTCTCGGTGAGCAGCGGCGTGCGCTTCAGCGTGAGCGGTCCCTCAAGCACACCGGCTTGCTGGGCAAAGGCGCCATGCGCGTGCAGCAGCGCCAGCGACAGCACGGCCAGTGGCAGCGGCGGGCTCGAACGTCGCAAGGCAGCGCGTGGGGTCGTAGGCATCGATTCGGAACGAAAAATCGTCGGGACGGCGCGGCAAGCCGGCGGGTTGCGGGGTCCGGCAGCCACCCCGCCCGGTCGGATCGACCTCGAGCAGGGGTGCCGCGCCAGGCGGATTTGTAGAATTGATTATCCATGACAGCACCTTCGACCCCGGCGTCCACGACCCCACACCCCGCCCAGGCCATTCTCTGGACAGATCCGCAGCGGGCCGAAGCGTTCCGGGGCTGGCTGGCCGGCATTGCCGACGCCCGGCAACTGCGCCCGGACACCGTCCGGCTGGCGTCGGCCGACGCGAGCTTTCGCCGCTACTTCCGCCTCGACACCACCGACGGCGGCACGCGCATCGTGATGGATGCGCCGCCCGACAAGGAAAACAGCGCCCCCTTCGTGCAGGTGGCGCAGCTGATGACCGAGGCCGGCGTGACGGCGCCGCAGGTGCTCGAATGGGACCGCGACCACGGCTTCCTGCTGCTCGACGACCTGGGCCGCCAGACCATGCTCGACGTGATCGACCCGGCCCGCCCGGACGCCAACCGGCCGCTCTACGACCTGGCCATCGACGCGCTGATCCGCTGGCAGCTGGCCTCCAAGCCCGGCGTGCTGCCGCCCTATGACCGGGCCCTGCTCGAGCGCGAACTGGCGCTCTTTCCCGAGTGGTACATCGGCAAGCACCGCGGCGTGGCCGTGGAAGGCCAGCTGAAGGAGCGCCTGGACCGCGCCTTCGCGCTGATCGTCGAGAACAACCTCGCGTCGCCGAGCGTCTACGTGCACCGCGACTTCATGCCGCGCAACCTGATGGTGGGCGACGATGCCGGCCAGCCGCTGGGCGTGCTCGACTTCCAGGACGCCGTCTACGGCCCGATCACCTACGACATCGCCAGCCTGATGCGCGACGCCTTCCTGAGCTGGGACGAGGAGTTCGTGCTCGACATCACCATCCGCTACTGGACCGCCGCGCGCAAGGCCGGGCTGCCGGTCGACGAGGACTTCGGCGCCTTCTACCGCGCGGTCGAATGGATGGGCCTGCAGCGCCACCTCAAGGTGGCCGGCATCTTCGCGCGCCTCACGCTGCGCGACGGCAAGCCGCGCTACCTGGCCGACACACCTCGCTTCATCGCTTACATCCGCGCCACCGCCAGCCGCTACATCGAGCTGAAGCCGCTGCTGCGCGTGATCGACGAGGTCGAGGGCACCACGGCCGTCACCGGCTTCGCCTACGGCCGAGTCTGAAGAGAAACTGAAAAAAGCCGAAAAAGAAAATCGCTGTAGCGCCCGCACCACGGGCGCCGTCAGCTCCTGATCTCATCGCATGCCCCGTTTTCACTGCTCCGTGCCGCTGACCGCCGGCGCCAGCCTGGCGCTGCCGCCGGGCGCCGCGCGCCATGTGCAGGTGCTGCGCATGCAGCCCGGCGACACGCTCACCCTGTTCGACGGCGCGGGCGGCGAGTACGCCGCGACGGTCGAGCGCATGGGCCGCAGCGAGGTCGCCGTGACGGTGGGTGCCCACACGTCCATCGAACGCGAAGCGGCCCGCGCCGTGCACCTCGCGGTCGGCATGCCGGCCAACGAGCGCATGGACTGGCTGGTCGAGAAAGCCACCGAACTCGGCGTGACCAGCATCCAGCCGCTGGCCACGGCGCACGGCGTGCTGCGCCTGTCGGGCGAGCGCGCCGAGAAGAAACGGGCGCACTGGGAAGCCATCGCCGTTGCGGCCTGCGAGCAATGCGGGCGCAACCGCGTGCCAGTGATCCATCCGGTGCAGTCCTTCGCGGGCTGGCTCGGCAGCGCTGCTGCCGCGGATACGGCAGCGACGCGCTTGGTGCTGAGCCTGGCCGAGGGCACGCGCGCCGTCACCGCCGTGGCCGCAGAGACACCCACCGCGCAACCGGCGCTCGTGCTCAGCGGCCCCGAAGGCGGCCTCAGCGCCACCGAGGAACAGGACGCCATCGCGCGCGGCTTCGCACCGGCCACGCTCGGCGCGCGGGTGCTGCGCGCCGAAACCGCGGCGCTCGCGGCGCTGGTGTCGCTCGTCGGCGCCTGAGCGGTTCGGGGGGTGTTTTCCGCGAGGCGCACACCGGGCGCCTGCGGAACAATGGCCGCTTCGTTTTTCCTTGTTCAATCCGCCTCCCGGAAGGACCGCTCCCCCCATGCCTCGTTCATCCCGCGCGTTTCGTCTCGCCCCCCTCGTCCTGGCCGCGCTGTGCGCCATGCCCGCCGTTCACGCCCAAAGCCAGGCCGTTGCGCCCACACCGGCGCAGGTCAGCCCCGCGGTCGACCAGGCCTACACCCAGCTCATGGCGTCGCCCGCGATCCGCAAGCTGCTGGAATCGGTCAAGGCCGACCACGAACGCACGGTCGAAGAACTGAAGACGCTGACCGAGATCGAGGCGCCGCCCTTCAAGGAACAGAAGCGCGCCGAAGCCTTCCTGGCTCGGCTGAAGGCACTCGGCCTGCCCGACGCGAAGATCGACGCCGAGGGCAACGTGATCGGCCTGCGCAAGGGCACGGGCAACGGCCCCAAGCTTCTCATTTCAGCGCACCTGGACACGGTCTTTCCGGCGGGCACCGACGTCAAGGTGAAGGAGCGCGACGGCAAGCTCTTCGCGCCCGGCATCGGCGACGACACGCGCGGCCTGTCGGTGCTGCTGTCGTGGCTCAAGGTGCTCAACGACAACAAGATCCAGACCGTGGGCGACCTGATGATCGTTGCCAACGTCGGCGAGGAAGAGCTGGGCAACCTGCGCGGCATGAAGGCCATCTTCCGCGACCACCTGGACATCGACGGCATGGTCGGCCTCGAGCCCTCGCCCGACGGCCACGTGCTGGTGCTCGGCACCGCGAGCCACCGCTACGAAGTGACGTTCAAGGGCCCGGGCGGCCACAGCTTCGGCGCCTTCGGGCAGGTGCCCAGCGCGATCCACGGCATGGGCCGCGCCATCGCCAAGATCGCCGAGGTGCGCACGCCCAGCTTCCCCAAGACCACCTTCACCGTCGGCACCGTCGGCGGCGGCACCTCGGTGAACACCATCGCGCCCGATGCGCGCATGGCCATCGACATCCGCTCGGACGACATGGCCTCGCTGCTCGAGACCGAGAAGAAGATCCTCGCCACGCTCGACGAGGCCGTGGCGGAAGAGAACAAGCGCTGGAACGTGACCAGCCTGAGCGTGAGCACCAAGCTCATCGGCGACCGCCCGGGTGGCCGCACGGCGCCCGACTCGGTGATCGTCGAGGCCGCCACACGTGCCAACAGTGCTTTCGGCCACAAGACGCTGCTGCGCGGCGGCAGCACGGATGCGAACGTTCCCATTTCGCTGGGCATCCCGGCCATCATCATCGGCGGCGGCGGCAAGTCGGGCGGATTCCACTCGCTGGCCGAGTCGATTGACGTGACAGATGCATGGAAAGGCGCGCAGAATTCGCTCGTCACCGTGCTCGGCCTGGTCGGTGTGCAGGGCGTCAGTCCCGCGCTCCTGCCGAAACGCGCAGCACGCAGCAAGTAATTTGTCACGTTGCCAGTTCGAAAGTGGCCGCGCCACTTTCGGCAAGCGGGTCGCCACATTGGAAAATGTGAGCGTTTCTGTCACACACCAAGGAATGGTCATGGGGTTGCTCGATTCGGTACTCGGTCAGGTGCTAGGAGGCGCTGCACAACAGCAGCAACCGCAAGGCGGTGGCCTCGGGGGATTGGGAGATCTCGGAAGCCTCGCCGGCGCCCTGGGCGGCCTGCTTGCCAACAACGGCGGGCAGGGCGGCCTCGGCGGCATGGTCTCGAAATTCGAGCAGGCGGGCATGGGCGACGTGATCGGCTCGTGGATCGGCAACGGTGAAAACAAGCCGGTGTCGGGCGATCAGTTGCAGAACGCGCTGGGCGGCGACACGATCGCCGCCATCGCTTCCAAACTCGGCATCAACGCACAAATGCTGCTGCCGATGCTGGCCACCATGCTGCCGGCCCTCATCAACCAGCTCACGCCGCAGGGCAAGGTGCCCGAGCAAGGCCTCGGCAACCAGGACGACCTGCTGGGCTCGCTCAGCGGACTGCTTCAAGGCAACAAGCCGACCTGACCTGCCACCCGGCGAATTTCATTCTCAGAATTCCGGCGCCCGCGAGGGCGCTTTTTTTTGGCCGGCGCCTTGCCTTCGCCGGCCAATCGCGTAGAACCGCGCCCCATGAATCGCAATCTGTGGCTCCTGGCCATCTGCCAGGGCCTGCTCCTGACCAACAACGTCACCTTCATCGCCATCAACGGTCTCGTCGGCCTGGGCATCGCACCGCAGGGCTGGATGGCCACGCTGCCTGTGATGGGCTACGTGGTGGGCGGCGCGCTGAGCACGGGGCTGGTGGCGCGCACGCAGCAGCGCTTCGGCCGCCGCGGTTCGTTCCAGATCGGGCTGGCGGTGGCGGTCGGCTCGGCGCTGCTGTGCGCCTACGCGGCGTCCTCGAAGAACTTCTGGCTGCTGTGCTTCGCCACCGTGGTCGCCGGCTACTACAACGCCAACGCCGGGCTCTACCGTTTCGCGGCGGCCGAACTGGCACTGCCGGCCTGGCGCGAGAAGGCCGTGTCGATGGTGATGGCCGGCGGCCTGATCGGCGCGGTGGCGGGGCCGAACCTGGCGACCTTCACGCGCGAAGCGCTCTCCGTGCCCTTCGCCGGCGCCTACATCGCGCTGGCGGCGGTGGCGCTGCTCTCGATGGCGGTGATGCATTTCATCGAATTCCCGCCCTCGCCGACCCGCAAGGAAGCCGGCGGCGGCAGGCCGCTGGGCGAGATCATGCGCCAGCCCGTGTTCATCGTGTCGGCCGCCGCGGGCGCGCTGAGCTACGGCGTGATGAACCTGCTGATGGCCGCCACGCCCATCGCGATGCAGATCTGCAGCCTGCCGTTTTCCGACGCGGCGCTGGTGCTCGAATGGCACGTGATCGGCATGTTCGCGCCGGGCTTCTTCACCGGCCACCTGATCCGCCGCTTCGGCGCGCTGCCGGTGATGGGGGTGGGGCTGGCGCTCAACCTCGGCTGCATCGTGGTGGCGCTGTCGGGCGTGGACCTGCACCACTTCCTGGTGGCGCTGTTCCTGCTGGGCGTGGGCTGGAATTTCCTGTTCACCGGCAGCACGACGCTCTCGCTCACGGCCTACACGGCCGAGGAGCGCGACCGGGCCCAGGGCGCGCTCAACTTCTGCGTGTTCGCGACGCTGGCGCTGACCTCGTTCGCCTCGGGCGTACTCGTGACCACGCAGGGCTGGCAGCTGTTGAACTACGGCTCGCTGGTGCCGGTGGCCCTGACCGGCGCCGCGCTGCTCTGGCTCGCGCAGACGCAACGCCGGCGCGCGCCGGTGGCCAAGGCCTGAGCCTCAGGCCACGCGCGCGGGAACAGCCGCCGCCGGAAACCGCCGGTCGAGCCAGCGCTGCAGCGTGTCGAACACGGGCTCCGCATCGAGCTCGTTGAAGAGCTCGTGGTACAGCGCGTCGAAGCACTTCGCCTCGACGTTGCCGCTGGGCGCCGCGGCGGCCGCGAAGGCGCGGCTCGCAGCCGGCCGCACGAGCCGGTCGTCGCCCGCGTAGATCAGCAGCGTGGGCACCGGCCAGCGCGCCGCGTGCTGCTGCACCGTGGCGCCTTCGTACGCGAGGAAGCGCGCCAGCCGGCTGCCGATGCGGTCGTGCGTGAGCGGATCGTCGCGGTAGGCCTGCACCACCACCGGGTCGTGCGAGAGGTAGTTGTCGTCGAGCCCGTTGCCCACGCGCAGGTTGGGCGCGATGCGCGGCAGCACCGCCAGCAGCATCTTCTGGAAACCGTTCAGCCCCGGATCGAGCCCCGGCGACGAGAGCACCAGCGCATCGACCGGCCGCACGCCGCGCGCCACCAGGCTCGCGGCGACCAGGCCGCCCAGGCTGTGGCCCAGCAGCACCAGCGGCACGCCGGGGTTCTCGCGGCGCGCATCGTCGATCACCAGGGCCAGGTCGTCGACCAGCCGCAGTTCGCTGGGCAGACCGCCGCGCGCCCCGGTGGATTCGCCGTGCCCGTGATGGTCGTGCGCCCAGACCGCGAAGCCCCAGCCGTGCAGCTGCTTGGCCAGGCCGTGGTAGCGCCCCGCGTGCTCGCCCAGCCCGTGCACCACGACCACCACGGCGCGGGGCGTGCCCGCGGCGGGCAGCCGCCGCAGCGCCAGCGTCTCGCCGTCCGGCGTGGACAGCGACACCCGATGCGGCAGGGGCAGCGCGTCGTTCATGGGTGCACCCTTGGCGCTGCGCGCCTTCCCGCCAGGCGGGAGCGAGCTTGCTTGGGGCGGCCCGGCGCGGCGCTCAAGCCGCCACCGGCTCCGCAGCCGCGGCGCGGTGCGCGACGGGCAGGGCGGCGATGACCTCGGCCACGGCGGCCGTCAGCTTCTTGGCGTAGGGCACGTGCAGGAACTCGTTGGGGCCGTGCGCGTTGCTCTTCGGGCCCAGCACGCCGCAGACCATCATCTGCGCCGTCGGGAAGCCGGCGCTCAGCATGTTCATCAGCGGGATCGTGCCGCCCTGGCCGATGTAGCCGCAGGAGGCGCCGAAGTGCGCGCGCGAGGCCTTGTTGAGCGCGTCCTCGAACCACGGCGTGATGGTGGGGGCGTTCCAGCCGGTGGCGCCGCCGCCGCTTTCGAAGGTGACGCGCGCCTGGTAGGGCGCGTTGTCCTCGAGCAGGGCCTTGAGCTTTTGCACCGTCTCGGCCGCATCGACCAGCGGCGGCAGGCGCAGCGAGAGCTTGAAGGCGGTGTAGGGGCGCAGCACGTTGCCCGCGTCCTTCAGGGCCGGGAAGCCTTCGGCGCCGGTGACCGACAGCGTGGGCTTCCAGGTGCGGTTGAGCAGCGCCTCGACCGGGTCGGTGGTGGTCGGCAGCGCGAACATGGTCGAGCCGCCGCAGTCGTAGTGCGCCCACGGGAAGCGCTTGTAGACCTCGTCGCCGAGGATGGCGGCCGTGGCCTTGGCCTGCGCGAGCCGGTCGGCCGGCACTTCGCAATGGAAGCTGGCGGGCAGCAGGCGGCCGGTGGCGCTGTCTTCGAGGCGGTCGAGCACCTGCCGCATGATGCGGAAGCTCGAGGGCACGAGGCCCGAGGCGTCGCCCGAGTGGATGCCTTCGGTCAGCACCTCGACCTTGAGCGTGCCGCTGGCCATGCCGCGCAGCGAGGTCGTGAGCCACAGCTGGTCGTAGTTGCCGGCGCCCGAATCCAGGCAGATCACCAGCTCGACCTCGCCCAGGCGCGGACGCAGCGCGTCGACGTAGGGCAGCAGGTCGTAGGAGCCGCTTTCCTCGCAGGTCTCGATGAGGCCGACGATGCGCGGGTGCGCCACGCCCTGGGCCTTGAGCGCCTGCAGCGCGGCCACGCTGGCGTACACGGCGTAGCCGTCGTCGGCGCCGCCGCGGCCGTAGAGCAGGCCGTTCTCGTACTTGGGCGTCCACGGGCCGAGGTCGTTGCGCCAGCCGGTGAACTCGGGTTGCTTGTCGAGGTGGCCGTACATGAGCACGGTCTCGGTCATGTTCGTGCCGGTGGCCGGCACTTCGAAGAACAGCACCGGCGTGCGGCCTTCGAGGCGCACGATCTCCAGCTTCAGGCCCTCGACCTTCTGCGCCTCGACCCAGGCCGCGGCGTTGCGCAGCACGGTCTCCAGGTAGCCGTTGGCCGACCAGTCCTTGTCGAAGCCGGGCGACTTGGCGGGAATGGCGATGTAGTCGGTGAGTTGCTTGACGATGTCGCCGTCCCATCGGGCGGTGACATCAGAGAGGGCGCGCGTCGCGTCGAGCGTGCCGGCGGGCATTTCACGGTGCAGGGGGGCGTTCATCGGGGGATTCTCCGCGGGGACGAAAAAACGCATTTTGCGCCTCGCGGCGAGCGCGCGTAGAGTGCGGGCGATCTCAAAACCCGGAGCGCAATGTGAGCAAGGCAACATCGACGCGGATCAAGGTGGGGATCGGCGGCTGGACCTACGAGCCCTGGCGCGACAACTTCTACCCCAAGGGCCTGGCCCACGCGAAGGAGTTGAACCACGCCAGCCGGCAGGTCAGCGCCATCGAGATCAACGGCACCTACTACAGCACCTTCAAGCCCGAGACCTTCCGCAAGTGGCGCGACGACACGCCCGACGACTTCATGTTCTCGATGAAGGCCTCGCGCTTCACCACCAACCGCAAGGTGCTGGCGACCGCGGGCGAGTCGATCCAGCGCTTCATCGACAGCGGCGTGGCCGAGCTGGGCGACAAGCTCGGGCCGATCGTCTGGCAGTTCATGCCGACCAAGCAGTTCGATGCGGAAGACTTCGAAGCCTTCCTGGAGCTGCTGCCCAAGAAGGAAGGCAGCCGCGTGCTGCGCCACGTGATGGACGTGCGCCACGAGAGCTTCATCACGCCCGCCTACAAGGCGCTCGCGAAGAAGCACAAGGTGTCGACCGTGTTCACCGACGCCGACAAGTTTCCATCGTTCGAGGAGCCCGAAGGCGACGTCGCCTATGCGCGGCTCATGATGGCCGACGCGTCGCTCGCGACCGGCTACGCGCCCAAGGCGCTGGACACCTGGGCCGCGCGCGCGCAAGGCTGGACCACGACGCCGAAGGCGCGCGACGTGTTCGTGTATTTCATCAACGGCGCCAAGGAAAGGGCACCGGCCGCGGCCGGTGCCTTGCTGCAGCGCCTGGGGTGGGCGCCGCCGGCTGCAGACGCAGCAATGGCCGCCGCCGCGGACAAGCCGAAGCCGGCGGCCAAGAAGGCCCCACCGAAAAAGAAAGCGCCCTGATCGACGGTCGTCAGACCGGGCGCGTCAGGTGCCTCAGGCGGCGGCCTGCAGCGACGGCTTGGCGCCGAAGCTGATTTCGCCCGACAGCTGGCCGCCTTCTTCGATCACGATCTTGCCGTAGCGGATCTTGCCGGTGACCTTGCCGGTCGAGTGGATGACGAGCTTCTCGCGCACGGTGAGGTTGCCGTCGAACACGCCGCGGATCTCGGCGATGTCGATCTCGGCCGAGCCCTTGAACTCGCCCTGTTCGGCGATCTGCATCAGGCGCGAATCCATCGTCGCCTCGACCAGGCCTTCGACCACGAGCGTGTCGCAATCGGTGATCTCGACGCCCTTGAGCTTGATGTTCGGGCCGACGGTGAGCTTGCTGCCGCCTTCCTTGGCGGGAGCTGCCGCCGGAGCCAGGCCGGCCTGCGCGGTCAACGAGGAGGGATTGACGGGAGTGCCCGAGAGATTGGTGCCCGAACCAACCAGCGGTGCGGGACGGGACGTCAGCGAGTCGGTGTCACGATCGCGCTTGCCGAAAAAGGGGGACTGTGTGGCCAATGGGGAGCTCCTCAAGAAAGGGGACTATCGTAAGAACGCACTCACGGCATGCGGCACTTCATTGCGCAATAAGCGTAACTGAATAAGTCGCCCGGGGCCCCTGACAATGCCCCGCATGACCCGCCTGATCCGACCGAACATCGAAGCCCTGTCCACGCCCGCCGCCACCGACTCGCGGTTCGACAAGCCCGCGCGCGGCTGGCGGCGCACGCTGTTCACCGTGATCTTCGAGGCCGACACGCCCGCCGGCCTGTGGTTCGACCTGACGCTGATCGCGGTGATCGTGATGAGCGTGCTGGTCGTCATCCTGGACAGCGTGCAGTCGATCCGCGACCAGTGGCGCCCACTGTTCAATGCCCTCGAATGGGTGTTCACGATTCTCTTCACGCTGGAGTACATCGCGCGGCTGTGCTGCGTGAACAAGCCGCTGCGCTACGCGCTGAGCTTCTACGGCGTGATCGACCTGCTGGCGCTGCTGCCGACCTTTCTCGTGGCCTTCGCGCCCGAGCTGGCGTACCTGATCGACGTGCGCATCCTGCGGCTGCTGCGCGTGTTCCGCATCTTCAAGCTCTCGCGCTATTCGGTGGAGTACCGCGCGCTGGTGTCGGCGGTGGCATCGAGCCGCCGCAAGATCACGGTGTTCGTGGGCTTCGTGATGCTCGTGGTGCTGGTGATGGGCACGCTGATGTACGTGGTCGAAGGCCCGACGCACGGCTTCACCAGCATTCCGGTGGCGATCTACTGGGCGATCTCCACCATGGCCACGGTCGGCTTCGGCGACCTCGTGCCCAAGACCGACCTGGGCCGCGCGATCGCCTCGGTGATGATGCTGCTGGGCTGGGGCGTGCTGGCCGTGCCCACCGGCATCGTCACGGCCGAGATGACGCGGCGCGGCGTCGACGACGACCTGGCGGAGCCGATCGCGCTCGCCTCGCGCGGCGTGCTCGCGCTGGCGGCAGAGCCGACGCCAGGCAAGGCGCCGGCGAAGCGGCTCACGCCGTCGGCCAGACGACGCGCCCTTGCGCAGCATCGTCGAGGCGCGCGATGAAGGCGTCGGCCTCGGGCGCGGGCAGCGCGAAGGCCAAGCGCACGTCGTCGCCGTGCTGCACGTCTTCGAGCACCGCGCCGATGGCGGCCAGCTCGCGCCGCACCAGCCCCTCGAGCGCATAAGGCACGGCGCACTGCAGATGGCGCTGGCGCACGAGCGGCACCAACGTGGCGCCGAGCAGGGCCTGGGCCACGGCGTCGGTGTAGGCGCGCACGAGGCCGCCGGCGCCGAGCTTCACGCCGCCGAAGTAGCGCACCACGGTGGCGAGCGCGCCTTCCACCTGCTGGTGGCGCAGCACCTCGAGCATGGGGCGCCCGGCCGTGCCGCCGGGCTCGCCGTCGTCGTTCGCGGCCGACTGGCCGCCGGCCATCAGGGCCCAGCACACGTGCGCAGCGCCCGGGTGTTCGGCGCGCAGCGAGGCGACCACCGCCAGCGCGGCCGCGCGGTCGGGCACCGGTTGCACGCAGCCGATGAAGCGGCTTTTCTTGATGAGCAGGTCGCTGTGAACCGGCTGCGCGAGCGTGAAGCTCATTCCGACCCGATGTCCGTGCGGTGCAAGGGCGGCGTGCTCAGCCGCCCCGCTCGAACTTGAACACCGCCGTGCTGGCGCGCGCGTTGGGCAGCCAGCGCACGTCGCGCCCGTTCTGCAGGCCGAAGGCGTCGAGCACGCGCAGGTTGTTCTTGCCGGCCAGCACCTCGAAGTCCTTGTAGGTGCCGACGCGGATGTTGGGCGTGTCGTACCACTGGTAGGGCAGGCGGCGCGTCACGGGCATGCGCCCGCGCGCCACGCTCAGGCGGTTGGGCCAGTGCGCAAAGTTGGGAAAGGCGACGATGCCGAAGCGGCCCACGCGCGCGGTCTCGCGCAGCATGACCTCGGCATTGCGCAGGTGCTGCAGCGTGTCGATCTGCAGCACCACGTCGAAGGTGGCGTCGTCGAACATCGCCAGGCCTTCGTCGAGGTTCAGCTGGATCACGTCGACGCCGCGGCGGATGCACTGCAGCACGTTGCCGTCGGCGATCTCCACGCCGTAGCCGGTGCAGCCGCGCTCGCGCTGCAGCAGGTCGAGCAGGGCGCCGTCGCCGCAGCCCAGGTCGAGCACGCGCGAGCCCTTCGGCACGAGCTCGGCGATCAGTCGTTGATGTGCAAGGTCGCTCATTGGAATTCCTTGGCGACGCGTTCGAAGTACGAGCGCACCACGCCCATGTAGCGCACGTCGTCGAGCAGGAAGGCGTCGTGGCCGTGCGGCGCGTCGATCTCGGCGTAGCTCACGTTGCGGCGGTTGTCGAGCAGCGCCTTCACGATCTCGCGGCTGCGCGCGGGCGAGAAGCGCCAGTCGGTCTTGAAGCTCACGAGCAGGAACTTGGCCGTGGCCTGCGCGAGCGCGGTGCTGAGCTGGCCGCCGTGGTGGCGCGCGGGGTCGAAGTAGTCGAGCGCGCGGGTGATCAGCAGGTAGGTGTTGGCGTCGAAGTACTCGCTGAACTTGTCGCCCTGGTAGCGCAGGTAGCTTTCGATCTGGAACTCGATGTCCTGCGTGGAATAGCGGTAGTCGAGCCCCGCCACCTCGCCCTCGACGGCGCTGCGCAGGATGCGCCCGAACTTGGCGTTCATCACGTCGTCGCTCAGGTAGGTGATGTGGCCGATCATGCGGGCGATGCGCAGGCCGCGCTTGGGCACCACGCCGTATTCGTAGAAGTGGCCGCCGTGGAAGTCGGGGTCGGTCACGATGGCGCGGCGCGCCACCTCGTTGAAGGCGATGTTCTCGGCCGTGAGGTTGGGCGCGCTGGCCACCACCACGGCGTGCCGCACGCGGTCGGGGTACTGCAGCGTCCACGACAGCGCCTGCATGCCGCCGAGGCTGCCGCCCATCACGGCCGCGAGCGTGCGGATGCCGAGCGCGTCGAGCAGCGCCGCCTGGGCGTCGACCCAGTCTTCGACCGTGACCACCGGGAAGTCGGCGCCGTAGACGCGGCCGTTGGCGGGGTTCACGTGCATCGGGCCGGTCGAGCCGAAGCAGGAGCCGAGGTTGTTGACGCCGATCACGAAGAAGCGGTCGGTGTCCAGCGGCTTGCCCGGGCCCACCATGTTGTCCCACCAGCCCTCGGAGCGGGCCTGGCCCTCGTACACGCCCGCGACGTGGTGCGAGGCGTTGAGCGCATGGCACACCAGCACCGCATTGCTGCGCTCGGCGTTGAGGGTGCCGTAGGTTTCGTAGGCGAGCGTGTAGCCGCTGATCGAGGCGCCGCTGCGCAGGGCCAGCGGGCCTGCGAACTGCATCGACTGCGGGGTGACGACCAAAGGTGACGACGACATGAATGAAAAAACCCGGCCTCGCCAAAAACGAGCCGGGTTCGGCAGCCGTCTTTAGCAGAATTTATAAAGCGCCCGCAAGCTGAAGCAAATCGGCGCAGGGCAAGTATAGCCCCGTGACTTTTTCCTGCTACCAGCCGACGATCATCACGACGCCCAGCACCAGGAAGATCGCCGCCGAGATGCCGTGCACGAGCTTGATCGGCACGCGCCGCACGATCTTGTCGCCCAGCCACACGACCGGCGCATTGGCCAGCATCATGCCCAGCGTGGTGCCGACGACGACCCAGGCGTAGTCCTGCGTGAAGCGGGCGGCCAGCATGACGGTGGCGATCTGGGTCTTGTCGCCCATCTCGGCCAGGAAGAAGGCGATCACCGTGGTGCCGAAGACGCCGAACTTCGAGACGCCGGGGGCGTCGTCTTCATCGAGCTTGTCGGGAATCAGCATCCAGACGGCCATCGCGATGAACGAGCCGCCCAGGATCCAGCGCAGCACCTCGGGGCCGAGCCAGCGCGTGATGTAGTTGCCGACCGCGCCGGCCAGCGCGTGGTTGATGACCGTGGCGACAAAGATGCCGAGCACGATCGGCCAGGGTTTCCTGAAGCGCGCGGCCAGCAAAAGGGCCAGGAGTTGGGTCTTGTCGCCCATTTCGGCGAGCGCGACCACGCCCGTTGCAACGAGAAAAGCTTCCATGATGGATGTGGGGTTCCTTGGGCCGAAGGACGCAATTGACCGCACAACACCTTCGGCCATATTCCCGAAGTTGTGCGGTCAAAGGTCTCGCCAGGTGTGTTCACTGCACGCGCCATGTCCTCGTGGGGCAAGGACAAGTCTGTTGACGCGGGCCCTTCTCGTATGCGGAAGGCGGCTACTCCCCAATGACCGGCAAATTGTAGCCGCATCGTCAATTCCCCCGGCTCAAACAGGTAGGCGTGCGCTAACTTCTACTAGTTTCGAAAGGTGCTACCTCAAGACGCAAATTCCTGCTTGCTTTTTTGATATTTCACCCATAATGCACGAGCATCCCTCTTGATTTTGGGCGGGAGCAATTCGGTGATCGGTCAGTTTCGCGCGGCTCGGCGGCTCTCGTTTGAGTGATGCTTTCGGGACTCCATCGCTTTTCTTGATGTGTTTATAGGAGTCCCTTGATGGGCAACAAACTCTACGTCGGCAACCTGCCTTACTCGGTGCGCGACGGTGATCTCGAGCAGGCCTTCGGCCAGTTCGGCGCAGTGACCAGCGCCAAGGTCATGATGGAGCGCGACACGGGTCGCTCGAAGGGCTTCGGCTTCGTCGAGATGGGCAGTGACGCGGAAGCACAGGCCGCCATCAACGGCATGAACGGCCAACCCCTGGGCGGCCGCAGCGTGGTCGTCAACGAAGCACGTCCCATGGAAGCACGCCCCCCCCGCAGCGGTGGCGGCGGCTACGGCGGCGGCGGTGGTGGTTATGGCGGCGGTGGTGGCGGTGGCTACGGCGGCGGCGGTGGTGGCGGCTACGGTGGTGGCGGCGGTGGCCGTTCCGGCGGTGGCGGCGGCTACGGCGGCGGTGGTGGTCGCTCGGGTGGCGGCGGCGGTGGTGGCGATGGCGGTTTCCGCAGCCCCTACGGCGCAGGTCCCCGTGGCGGCGGCGGTGGTCGCAGCGGCGGTGGCGGCTACGGCGGCGGCGGCAACGGTGGGTACTGAACCCCGTTCACTCCTTCGCATGCCTCACGGCACACAAACACAAAAGGCTCCCTCGGGAGCCTTTTTCTTTGCCTGCGCGCTGTGCCCGCCGTGCAATCGGCGATGAAGCTCAGGCTTCGCCGCTGCGCTTCTTGCGCGCCCGGCCCTGCACCGCGCGGTCGAGCACGGCATTGGGCAGCAGGCGCATGACCTTGGCGACCACGCCCATCTGCCACGGAATCACGCGGTAGCTCGTGCCAGCCTCGATGGCGCGCAGCGCCTGGGCTGCGAAATCCTCGGGCTGCATGAGAAAGGGCATGCCGTAGCGGTTGCCCTGCGTCAGCGGCGTGTCGATGTAGCCCGGGCAGAGCGTGACGACCTTCACCCCGCTGTTGTGCAGTTCCCCGCGCAGGCTCTCGCAGTACGCGACCACGCCGGCCTTGCTCGCGCAGTAGGCGCCGTGCCCCGGCAGCCCGCGGATGGCGGCGACGCTGCCGATGCCCACGAGCCGCCCGCTGCCGCGCTGCACCATGGCCTGCACGAAGGGATGGAAGGTGGCGGCCAGCCCCACGTTGTTGACGGCGAAGGTGCGCGCCAGCACGTCGAGGTCCGAACGCTCGGCCGTGTCGATGCCGATGCTGATGCCGGCGTTGGCGATCACCACGTCGGGCACGCCCTGGCGCGCGATGCAGTCGGTGCCGGCGGCCACGATGCTGTCGGTGTCCGCCACGTCGGCGCCGTAGACCTGGTAGCGGCCCGCGTCCAGTTGGCGGCCCGCCGCCCAGGTGTCGATCTCGCCCGTGCGCCGCGCGACCAGCGCCAGCCGATAGCCCGCGTCATAGAAGCACGCGGCCAGCGCCTGGCCGATGCCGCTGGAGGCGCCGGTGATGAAGACGAGCGGTGCGGCGGTGGTCATGCGTGGATCGTCTCCCGGGAACTTGTTCTTGTGTGGCAGCCGCTCAGCGCGGCTTGCCCGCGGCGGCCGACGGCACCAGCACGCCGCGCACGCGGCCCGTGAGGTTGGCCACGCCGCTCAGGTTGTCGTAGTCGAGCGTATCGCCCGTGAACTGGTCGCTGCCGCGGATGAGCGTGACCGGCTTGTTCGACTGCACCTTCTCGGTGTCGAGGAACGCATGCAGGAACTCGCCGCGGAACTCCAGCCGCGGCGTGGCCTTGCCGCTCGCGCTCACCGCGGGTTCGCGGATCACGATCGCGTTGCCGAACAGCTGGATCTCGCTGCCGTCGGAATTCGACAGGCCCCGGTTCGCCGACGAGCGCGTGACCAGCCCCTCGGGCGACACCGAGCGCATGCGCACCTGGTCGACCTCGATGGTGTCGGTGTCCGGGTAGTGCCGTCCCTCGGTGCCGTGCAGCTCGCTGCGCAGGTCGCCGTTGGGCAGGAAGTTCTTGATGACGAAGTCCCGCATGAAGTAGTCGGGCTCGTGCGTGGGCGCCGCCTTGACGGTGGGCTCCAGCAGCTTGGGCGCATTGCGCACCAGCCAGTAGGTGCCCAGCGCCACGCCCGCCATCAGGATGATCGGCAGGTAGATGGTGGTGCGGTCGAGCACATCGCGCGTGAGGTGCCAGGCGCGTCGCAGCTGCGGGCTCATGGTCGGGGGCCCAGGGCAGCGTCGAGCAGCGGGCGGTACTGGCCGCAGGCCGTCAACAGCAGGTCGCAGAACTCGCGCGCCGCGCCTTCGCCGCCACGCGCGGTGGTGACGTAGCGCGCCACGGCGCGCACTTCGGCGTGCGCGTTGGCCGGCGCCGCCGCGAAGCCGACGCGGGTCAGCACGGGCAGGTCGGGCCAGTCGTCGCCGATGGCGGCGGCCTGCGCCCAGGTGAAGCCGAGCTGCTTCAGCATGGCTTCGGCGGCGGGCAGCTTGTCTTCGGTGCCGTAGCGCACGTGCTCGATGCCCAGCGCCTCGAGCCGCACGCGCAGCGGCTTGGAGTCGCGCCCGGTGATCACGGCCGGCGTGATGCCGGCCTTGCGCAGCAGCTTGAGGCCGTAGCCGTCGAGGATGCTGAAGCGCTTGAGCGTCTCGCCGTGCTCGGTGAAGTACACGCCGCCGTCGGTCAGCACGCCGTCGATGTCGAAGAAGACGATGCGCACATCTTGCGCGGCCAGCAGGGTCTCGGCCTGGAAATCAAGCGGCATCAGATGACCTTCGCGCGCATCAGGTCGTTGGTGTTCACCGCGCCGACGATCACCCCCGCGCCGTCGATCACGAACAGGCGGGTGATGCCGCATTGCTCCATGAGTTCGGCCGCCTCCACCGCCAGCGCGTCGACGCGGATGGTGCGCGGGTCGCGGTGCATGATGTCGGCCGCCTTGGGCGTGCGCAGGTCGGCGCCCGCCTCGATCAGGCGGCGCAGGTCGCCGTCGGTGAAGATGCCCAGCGCCCGGCCGTCGGGCTCGACCACCGCGGCGGCGCCGAAGCCCTTGATGCTCATCGCGCGCATCAGCTCGCTGACGGTGGCCGTCGGCGGCACGCACGGCACTTCCTCGCCCGAGCGCATGACATCGCTCACATGCGTGAGCAGCTTGCGGCCCAACGCGCCGCCGGGGTGCGAGCGGGCGAAATCCTCGGAGCCGAAGCCGCGCGCATCGAGCAGGGCCACGGCCAGTGCGTCGCCCATGGCGATCTGCGCGGTGGTGCTCGCGGTGGGCGCGAGGTTCAGCGGGCAGGCTTCCTTGGCGACGCCGGCGTCGATCACGATGTCGGCATGGCGCGCCAGGGTGGAATCGGGGCGGCCGGTCATGGCGATCAGGGGCACGCCCTGGCGCTTGACCACCGGCAGCAGCACGGTGAGTTCGTCGACCTCGCCGCTGTTGGAGATGGCGAGCACGAGGTCGACCGCCTTGATCATGCCGAGGTCGCCGTGGCTGGCCTCGGCCGGGTGCACGAACATCGCGGGCGTGCCGGTGGAGGCGAGGGTGGCGGCGATCTTGCGGCCGACGTGGCCGCTCTTGCCCATGCCCATCACGACCACGCGGCCGCGCACTTCGAGGATCTTGCGCACGGCCTCGACGAAACTCGGGCCGACGCGGGCCTTCAGGCCGAGGACGGCTTCGGCTTCGATGTCGAATGTGACGCGTGCCCGGGCCAGGATGGCGTCGGGGTCGACCACGTGGGTCGGGGCGGGGCGGGAGCTCATCGCCGGATTTTACGAGGCGGGCGCGGTCGGCGATCACATGGCCCGGGGAAGCCCGGGGCACGGACATTGCTCTAGCATCGGCGCCTATGTCTTCGTTCGATCTCACGCTGTTGTATCTGTTGGCCGCGGTGATCGGCGTGGTGGCCTGCCGGTCGCTCAAGCTGCCGCCGATGCTCGGCTACCTGACGGCCGGCGTGCTCATCGGCCCGCATGCGCTGGCGCTGGCGCAGAACTCCGAAGGCATCCGCCACCTGGGCGAATTCGGCGTGGTGTTCCTGATGTTCGTGATCGGGCTCGAGTTCAGCCTGCCCAAGCTGCGCGCCATGCGCAAGCACGTGTTCGGGCTGGGCATGGCTCAGGTGCTGCTGACCATGGCGCTGGCCACGGCCGGCGCGCTGATCATCGCCACGCAGCTGCCGCCGGCCTGGCAGCTGGGGTGGCAGACCACGCTGGCGCTGTCGAGCGCGCTCACCATGAGCAGCACCGCCATCGTGGTCAAGCTGATGGCCGAGCGGCTCGAACTGGAGAGCGAGCACGGCAAGCGCGTGATGGGCGTGCTGCTGTTTCAAGATTTGGCCGTGGTGCCGCTGCTGGTGCTGATTCCCGCGCTGGGCGCGCCGCCCGAGGCGCTGGCCAAGGCGCTGGGCTTCGCGCTGGTGAAGGCCACCTTCCTCATCGGCGTGCTGCTGTACGGCGGGCCGCGCATCATGCGCTGGTGGCTCACGCTGGTGGCGCGTCGGCGCAGCGAGGAGCTGTTCATCCTGAACGTGCTGCTGATCACGCTGGGCCTGGCCTGGCTCACCGAGCTGGCCGGCCTGAGCCTGGCGCTGGGCGCCTTCATCGCCGGCATGCTGGTGTCGGAAACCGAATACAAGCACCAGGTCGAGACCGACATCCGCCCCTTCCACGACGTGCTGCTGGGGCTGTTCTTCATCACCGTCGGCATGTCGCTCGACTGGCACATCGTGGTCGAGCGCTGGCTGCTGGTGGCGGTGCTGCTGCTGGTGCCGCTGCTGTTCAAGCTGGGGCTGGTGACGGTGCTGGCGCGGGTGCTGGGCGCCACCTCGGGCGTGTCGCTGCGCACCGGCCTGTACCTGGCGCAGGCCGGCGAGTTCGGCTTCGTGCTGCTGGCGCTCGCGCAGGACCGCAACCTGTTGCCGCCGTGGCTGGCCAACCCGGTGCTGGCGTCGATGGTGCTGTCGATGCTGGCCACGCCCTTCATCATCATGTACAGCAACGCCATCGTGCGAAAGCTGGTGGCCAGCGACTGGCTGCAGCAGTCGCTGCAGATGACGACCATCGCGCGCAAGACCATCAACACCGCGCAGCACGTGATCATCTGCGGCTACGGGCGCTGCGGCCAGAACCTGGCGCGCATCCTGGAGCGCGAAGGCATCCCCTACATGGCGCTCGACCTCGACCCCGACCGCGTGCGCCAGGCCGCTGCGGCCGGCGATTCGGTGGTGTTCGGCGACGCGGCGCGGCTGCAGGCGCTGATGGCCGCGGGCCTGGCGCGCGCCAGCGCGGTGGTCGTCACCTACCTGGACGTGGGGGGCGCGATGAAGGTGCTGGCCAACACCCGCGCCCACGCGCCGCACGTGCCGGTGATCGTGCGCACCCAGGACGACCACGACCTCGAGAAGCTGCAGGCCGCCGGCGCGACCGAGGTGGTGCCCGAGGCCATCGAGGGGTCGCTGATGCTCGCCAGCCATGCGCTGGCGCTGGTCGGCGTGCCGATGCGGCGCGTGATCCGCGTGGTGCAGGACCAGCGCGACGCGCGCTACAACCTGCTGCGCGGCTACTTCCACGGCGCCGACGACGACAACGCCGACGAGATCGACCACGAGCGCCTGAACAGCTTCACGCTCACGCCGGGCGCACGCGCCATCGGCCAGACGCTCGGACGGATTGCGCTGCCGACGCTGGGTGTGCGGGTGGCCAGCCTGCGCCGCCAGGACGGCCAGGCGCGCGTGCCGGCCGACGACACGCTGCTGTCGGACGGCGACACGCTGGTGCTGTCGGGCAAGCCCGCCGCGCTGGCGATTGCCATCGAGCGGCTGCAGAAGGGCTGAGCGCGCCGGCGCGGGCTCAGTTCAAGAGCGACGGGTTGCGCTTTTCTTCTTCGATGCGCTGCTGACGGCGCACCGCCTCGCACTGCGCGTGCGACCTGTACTCGGGCTTCACGCACTGGGCCGCCATGCATTGCGCCTTGGCGATGAAGTTGCGGTCGCCGCATTGGGCCTGCGGGTCGGCCGGCGGGGCCGGTGACGCGGGCGCAGGTGCCGGTGCAGCCGCCACGGGCGCCGCTGCGGCTGGGATCTGCGGCGTCGGTGGGGGAGGTGTCACAGGCTTGCGCGGCTTCGCGACGGGTGTCGGCTTGGGTGCGGCTTCCGCCGGCTCGGTGATCGCTTCCGCGGGCGGCGCTTCGGCCACGGGCGGCTCAGGCTCGGTCGCGACCGGCGGTGCTTCGACCACCGGTGGCGTCGCGGCGGGCGCCGGCGCGGCGACAGGAGGCGGTGCCACGACCGGCTCGGGCGCCTTGCTGCCGGTCCCGTAGCCCAGCCAGCCCGCGACCACCAGCAGCAGCGCGACCGCGAGCAGCCCCAGCCACAACCCGATGCCGCGCGGGCGCAGCACCGGTTCGGGCGGCTTGATGCGCTTGACCTTGATCCGCGTCTTTGGCCGGTCGGCCCGCGGGGACGGAGGCAAGGACGATGCGGCGCCCCCGCGCCCCGGCGCGACGATCACGGTCTTTTCATCCGCGGGCGGAGGAGGTGGTGGCGGCTCGGGCCTCCAGCCACTGGACGCGGGCGACGACGCGCGCTTCGACTCGGCGGGGTCGAACAGCGGCGCGGGAATGGTCGGCGCGCGCAGCTGGGCCGGTGCGGTGGTGGCCCATTCGCGGTCGGCAGGACTGGGCGCCGGGGGCGGCACGCGGTCGGCGGCCGACAGCCGGCCACCGCAGTTCCTGCAGAAATTGGCACCCTCGCGGTTGTCCGCGTCACAGACCGGGCAGATCAAGGCCATGGCTCACCAGCAATTCTCGGGATCGGAAACGAAGACTTGTTCTTGTTGTTGTGCGGCGGCTGGCAGCGCGCGGCGAGCTGGAAGCTCAGCTCAGGTGACGGCCACCCGCTTGGAGCGGTGCGCCATGCGCTTGGCGATCACGGCGCCGAGCGCCATCGCGATGTCCAGCGCCATGTTGGGCTGGCGGTTCGACATTTCGGAGAACCGCACGGCGGTGAGGCGCCACACGCGCCCCGCGCCGGTGACCACCACGTTGGCCGCATGCGGCTCGCGCGAGAAGAACGAGCCTTCGCCCACCACCGAGCCCGGCGACAGCACGGCCAGGCGCATCTGCTCCTTGCTGCTGACGCGGTGCACGCTGATGGCGCCGCTTTCGACGAAGAACACCGAGCGGTCGTGCGTGCCCTGCGAGATCAGCACGTCGCCGACACCGGTCTCGATGGGCTGCAGATAACCCGCGAGCGTGTCCCACTGCGCGACGCTCAAGGTCAGCGCGAACGCGTCGGCGCTCAGGTTCTCCGCGATGGCGCGGCTCAGGTTCTGGATGGACATGTTTTTCTCGACCCCCGCAAGTGATCCGAAGTATCCGCGAAGGCCCCGAGGTTCGGCTACAACTGTTTACGCTTTCACCAGCGAAGCGCACGCATGTGTCGCTATTTCCCGATACAGAAGCGCGAAAAGATGACCCCCAGCAGGTCGTCCGCGCCGAACTCGCCGGTGATCTCGTTGAGCGCGTTCTGCGCCAGCCGCAGCTCCTCGGCCAGCAGGTCGAGCAGCTGGGCCTGCGCCGCCAGGTGGGCGGCCGCCAGCGCGAGGTGCGTCTCGACGCGGGCCAGTGCCTGCACGTGGCGCGCGCGCGCCAGGTAGACGCCCTCGGGCACGGCCTGCCAGCCGGCCATGGCGAGCAGCTGGTCGCGCAGCGCCTCGATGCCCGCGCCGGTCTTGGCCGACAGGGCGATGCCTTCGGACGGCGGCGCGGCCGACGCCGCCGCGTCCTGCTTGTTCCACACATCGAGCACCGGCACGCTCGCCGGCAGCTTGCGCCGCAGGCCGGCCAGGATCTCGGCGTCGGCGGCGGCGTAGTCGGGCTGGCCGGCGCGCGTCAGGTCGTGCAGGAACAGCACGGCGTCGGCGCTTTCGATCTGGCCCCAGGCGCGCGCCACGCCGATCTGCTCGACCTCGTCGGTGCTGTCGCGCAGGCCCGCGGTGTCGGCCACATGCAGCGGCACGCCGTGGATCTGGATGGTCTGCGAGACCACGTCGCGCGTGGTGCCCGCGATGGCGCTCACGATGGCCAGCTCGGCGCCGGCCAATGCGTTGAGCAGCGAACTCTTGCCGGCGTTGGGCTGGCCCGCGATCACCACCTTGATGCCTTCGCGCAGCAACGCGCCTTGCTTGGCGCGCTGTTGCACGGCGGCCAGTTGCGCCTGCAGCCGCTGCAGCTGGCCGGTCGCGTCGGCTTTCTGCAGGAAGTCGATCTCTTCCTCGGGGAAGTCGAGCGTGGCCTCGACCAGCATGCGCAGGTGGATCAGCGCGTCGCGCAGCGTGTGGATCTCGCGCGAGAAGGCGCCCGACAGCGAGCGCCCGGCGCTGCGCGCGGCGGCTTCGGTGCTCGCGTCGATCAGGTCGGCGATGGCCTCGGCCTGGGCCAGGTCGATCTTGCCGTTGAGAAAGGCGCGCTGGCTGAACTCGCCCGGCTCGGCCACGCGCAGGCCGGGCAGGCGCGGGCGGCCGGTGGCCGGATCGATTTCGGCCGCGGCCTCGAGGCAGCGCGACAGCAGCAGCTGCAGCACGACCGGGCCGCCGTGCGCCTGCAGTTCGAGCACGTCTTCGCCGGTGTAGGAATGCGGCGTCGGGAAATGGATCGCCAGGCCGTGGTCGACCGGCTCGCCCTGCGCATCGCGAAAGGGCAGGTAGGTGGCTTCGCGCGGCTTGAGGGCGCGGGCGCACAGCGCCTGGACCAGCGGCGCCAGCCGGGCGCCCGACACGCGAACGATGCCGACCGCCCCGCGCCCCGGGGCGGTGGCGATGGCGACGATGGGATCGGTGGTGCGGGCGAGGGTCATGACAGCGCGATTCTTTCAGCAAAAAGCAAAGGGCCGCGGATGCGGCCCTTTGCGGGTGGCGGAGGCCGGCTGGCTTACTTGCCGAGCACGCCCAGTCGCTTGTTGATGAACCACTGCTGCGCGATCGACAGCACGTTGTTCGTGATCCAGTACAGCACCAGGCCGGCCGGGAAGAAGATGAACATCACGCTGAACGCGAGCGGCATGATCCACATCAGCTTGGCCTGCATCGGATCGGGCGGCGTCGGGTTGAGCCAGGTCTGGAACAGCGAGGTGGCCGTCATCACGATCGGCAGGATGTACCAGGGATCGGGTGCCGACAGGTCGGTGATCCAGCCGATCCACGGGGCGTGGCGCATTTCAACCGACGACAGCAGCACCCAGTACAGCGCGATGAACACCGGGATCTGGATCACGATGGGGAAGCAGCCGCCCATCGGATTGACCTTCTCGGTCTTGTAGATCCGCATCATTTCCTGCTGCATTTCCTGCGGCTTGTCCTTCAGCCGCTCGCGCATTTCCATGATCTTCGGGTTGATGGCCTTCATCTTGGCCATGCTGGCGTAGGCCTTGGCGTTGAGCCAGTAGAAGGCCGCCTTCAGCAGCACCACCAGCGCCACGATCGCCCAGCCCCAGTTGCCCAGGATGCCGTGCAGTTGCGTGAGCAGCCAGTACAGCGGCTTGGAGATGATCGCGAAGATGCCGTAGTCCTTCACCAGGTCCAGGCCGGGGGCGATGGCTTCGAGCTTCTTTTCTTCTTCGGGGCCGGCGAACAGCGCGCTGTTCACGACCTGCGTGGCGCCCGGGGCGATCTTCGGCAGCGTGGCGACCATGGCCACGGTGAAGAGGTTGTCGCCCAGGTCCTTCACGCGGAATTCGCGGCGCAGCTGTTCGCTGGCCGGGTCGCCCTTGAGCAGCCAGGCCGACGCGAAGTAGTGCTGCACCATCGCGATCCAGCCGTCGTTGGCCGGCGGCGGCGGCTCGACCTTGCCCTTGGCGATGTCCTTGAAGTCGAGCTTGTGGAACTTCTTCTCGTTGGTGTACGCGGCCGGGCCGGTGAAGGTGTTGGTGCCGAACATGGTGCCGGCGGCCACGGTGCCGTGGCGCAGCAGCTGCATGTACAGCTGCGCGTCGCGCGGCTGGTCGCTCACGTTGACCACTTCGTGGCGCACGCCGATGACGTAGTCGTCACGCTTGAACACGTAGGTCTTGATGTACTTCAGGCCGCCGACCGGGGCGCTTTCGAAGCTCACCTCGAGCGTGTTCTGGCCGTCGGCCATCGTGCGCGGACCGGCCTTGGGCGTCATGGCCGTCAGGTGGTTGGGGAAGGCGTCGCCGGCGACGGGGTTCAGCAGGCCGGTCTGCGCCACGTAACGCGTGGCGGGCGAGCCGTTCTCGAACAGCACGACGCGCTTGGTGCGGTCGGCTTCGTCGTACTTGAGCAGTTCGAGGTGGTTGACCGTGGCGCCTTCGCTGTCGATCGTCGCCTTGAACAGGTCGGAGGTCACCACGACCTGCTCGCGCGGCGCGGCCGGGGCCGCCTGCGTGGGCACGGCGCCCGCGGTGCCGCCGGCTGCGGCAGCCGCGGTCGGCACGCCGTTGTTGGCAGCGCTGCCCGTGGCCGGCGCCGTGGCGGCGGGCTTGGTCGACGGCAGGAAGGTCGGCTTGTTGCCGTTGAAGACCTGCCATTGGTCCCACAGCAGCACGAGCGAGAAACCAAAAATCACCCACAGGATCGTGCGGCGGATATCGTTCATGACGAAGACTTCTTGTCGGAGGAGAGAAGAGACGAAAACAGCGATCCTGACTTGTCAGTGCGACGCTGTGATTTCGGTGGAACCGGATCGTGGCCGCCCTGGCACCAGGGCTGGCAGCGCGCGATGCGGTGCAGCGTCAGGTAGCTGCCCTTGAGCGCGCCGTGCACTTCCAGCGCCTCGATCGAATACACCGAGCAGGTCGGCGTGAAGCGGCACGACTGCCCGAGCCAGGGGCTCAGCAGCAGGCGGTAGCCCTTCACGAGGCCGATCAGCAGGCGTTTCATGCGGAGGCAGGTGCGGGGGAGGCGGCAGCCGGTGCCGGCGGACGCCCGGCGCGCGCCAGCAATTGCTGGAGCTCGGCGCGCACGGCGGCCTTGAGCTTGTCCGAGGAGGCGCTCACGAACGCCTTGCGATCGAAACCGGCGCGCAGACGCACCACGTGCGCGGCACGCGGCAACACGACGCCGGGCGCGGCGCTCACGGCGTAGATCTGGCGCTTGATGGCGTTGCGCGTCACCGCGCGGCGTGCCCAGCGCTTGGGCACCATGGCGCCCAGCCAGACCTCATCGGACGGAAACAGCGAAGCGGCGCCCGATGGGGAAACATCGAGCGCACAGCGGTGCAATGCGAAATGGGCAGTGCGCGCCACGGTGGCACCTGCGAGGACGGCCTGGAATTGCGCGCGGGTCTTGAGCCGCTGCAAGGAAGCCGGGCCGCGGACGTCGCTGCTGGCGGGGCCAGGCGCAGAGGCTGCAGGAGCCTGCGCGGACGTGTCGGCGGCTGACAACGGCAGGTGGGGTGCCGTCAGACGGCCAGGCGCTTGCGGCCCTTGGCGCGGCGTGCGTTGATCACGGCGCGGCCGCCACGGGTCTTCATGCGGACCAGAAAGCCGTGGGTACGGGCGCGGCGGACTTTGGATGCTTGGTAAGTGCGTTTCATGATGGTTTCCTGATTCCCTGTTTGCGCCGGTTTCCGCATGAAGGCATGCAAAAACCCGGCGAGCGCTGGGGGAGCGAGTTTCGGATGGCCCCCGAAAGACGCTGTGAAGGCTTTTCAGGGAAACCCGCAATTATCGCAAACATTGGCCGCCGGAACAATCTTCGACTGGATTTGCGGGCCTTTCCATGTGCAGCGCAGCATGTGGATAAGGTTTTGACAAGTTAGAATGCCCAGCGCCTTCCAGCAGAGAATATCCACAATACCTATACAAGAAATGCCCGAGGGTTCCATCACTTTTTCAAGCGCCCATGTCGACTGACGGCATCGGCGAAAGCCTGTGGCAGGCCTGCGTCGACCAGCTCGCGCAGGAGCTGTCCGAGCAGCAGTTCAACACCTGGATCAAGCCCCTCACCGCGCAGGTCGCCGACGACCTTTCGCGCATGACGGTGTTCGTCGCCAACCGCTTCAAGCTCGACTGGATCCGTGCCCAGTACGCGGGCAAGATCGCGGCCATGGCCGAGAAGATGTACGGCCAGCCGGTCACCATCGAGTTAGCGCTCGCTCCGCGAGAAACCCCCGTCCGTGTTGCACCCATGGCCATCATGGCCGAAACGGATGTGCCGCGCGACGTGGCCGGCCCGGGCGAGGAACCGGCGGCCGCCGGCTTCAAGAACCGGCTCAATTCGGGGCTCACGTTCGACACCCTGGTCGAGGGCACGGCCAACCGCATGGCGCGCGCCGCGGCCATGCACGTGGCCGGCATGCCGGGCCACCTGTACAACCCGCTTTTCATCTACGGCGGCGTCGGCCTGGGCAAGACCCACCTGATGCACGCTGTGGGTAACCGGCTGCTGGCCGACCGGCCCGATTCCAAAGTTCTCTACATCCACGCCGAGCAGTTCGTGTCGGATGTGGTCAAGGCCTATCAGCGCAAGACTTTCGATGAGTTCAAGGAACGCTACCACTCGCTCGATCTGCTGCTGATCGACGACGTGCAGTTCTTCGCCAACAAGGACCGCACGCAGGAAGAGTTCTTCAACGCCTTCGAGGCCCTGCTGGCCAAGAAGTCGCACATCGTGATGACCAGCGACACCTACCCCAAGGGGCTGGCCGACATCCACGAGCGGCTGGTGTCGCGCTTCGATTCGGGCCTCACGGTGGCGATCGAGCCGCCCGAGCTCGAGATGCGCGTGGCGATTCTGATCAACAAGGCCCGCGTCGAAGGCACCGAAATGCCCGAGGAAGTCGCCTTCTTCGTGGCCAAGAACGTGCGCTCCAACGTGCGCGAGCTCGAAGGCGCGCTGCGCAAGATCCTGGCGTACTCGCGTTTCAACCAGAAGGAGATCTCGATCGCCCTGGCGCGCGAGGCGCTGCGCGACCTGCTGTCGATCCAGAATCGGCAGATCTCGGTCGAAAATATCCAGAAGACGGTGGCCGACTACTACAAGATCAAGGTCGCCGACATGTACAGCAAGAAACGCCCGGCCAGCATTGCGCGGCCGCGGCAGATCGCGATGTACCTGGCCAAGGAGCTCACGCAGAAGAGCCTGCCGGAAATCGGCGAGCTGTTCGGCGGTCGCGACCACACGACGGTGCTCCACGCAGTGCGAAAGATTTCGGGCGAGCGCCAGCAGCTCACCGAACTCAACCAGCAGCTGCACGTCCTCGAACAGACCCTCAAAGGCTGAAGCCGAATGTCATCAAGAACGCCCCTCGCGACAGCGGAGAATGGCGTCCTGAAAGCTGATTCAAAGAGATAAGAGAAGAGGAAGAAGACATGATCGTTTTGAAGGCAACCCAAGACAAAGTTCTTGCCGCGCTGCAGTCGGTGGCCGGCATCGTGGAGCGGCGTCACACCCTGCCGATCCTGGCCAATGTGCTGATCCGCAAGACCGGCGGCCAGCTGCAGCTGACCACCAGCGACCTCGAGATCCAGATCCGCACCACCGCCGAACTCGGCGGCGACGAGGGCAACTTCACGACCACCATCGGCGCGCGCAAGCTGATCGACATCCTGCGCACCATGCCGGCCGACCAGACCGTGAGCCTCGAGTCGAGCGCCAGCAAGCTCGTGCTCAAGGGCGGCAAGAGCCGCTTCACGCTGCAGTCGCTGCCCGCCGAAGACTTCCCGCTGGTGCAGGAAGCCGCCAATTTCGGCCCCGTGTTCAGCGTGCCGCAAAAGACGCTGAAAGACCTGCTCTCGCAGGTCTCGTTCGCGATGGCCGTGCACGACATCCGCTACTACCTGAACGGCATCCTGTTCGTGGCCGAAGGCAAGCAACTGAGCCTGGTGGCCACCGACGGCCACCGCTTGGCGTTCTCGTCGGCCCTGCTCGACGTCGAAGTGCCGCGCCAGGAAGTGATCCTGCCGCGCAAGACCGTGCTCGAAATGCAGCGCCTCCTGTCGGACGCCGAAGGCGCCATCGAGATGCAGTTCGCGAACAACCAGGCCAAGTTCAGCTTCGGCGGCATGGAGTTCGTCACCAAGCTGGTCGAGGGCAAGTTCCCCGACTACAACCGCGTGATTCCGAAGAACCACAAGAACACCGTCACGCTCGGCCGCGCGCCGCTGCTGGCCAGCCTGCAGCGCACCGCCATCCTGACCAGCGAGAAGTTCAAGGGCGTGCGCCTGAACATCGAGCCGGGCACGCTGCGCATCGCGTCGAACAACGCCGAGCAGGAAGAAGCCCAGGACGAGCTCGACATCGACTACGGCGGCGACAGCATCGAGATCGGCTTCAACGTCACCTACCTGATCGACGCGCTGTCGAACATGGACCAGGACATGGTCAAGCTGGACCTGGCCGACTCCAACAGCTCGGCCTTGTTAACCATCCCCGAGAACGCATCTTTCAAGTACGTCGTGATGCCGATGCGCATCTAGACCCTGGAAAACACAGCGCCTTGCGCACACGACCCGCGGCCCCCCGCGGGTTTGCGCTTTCAAGAGGCGGCGAATTGAGCTTTTGAGAGCCCGAAAAATCACGGGAAACCCGTGAGAGACAGAGGAATATCCGAATGAGTGCAGAAGAGAACAAGCCCGACGTGCCGCACACCGAGCCGGTCTATACCCCCGAAATCCAGATCGTGGCGCCCGAAGGCGTCCCCGCCGACTCCAGCTACGGCGAAGGTGCGATCACGATCCTCGAAGGTCTGGAAGCCGTGCGCAAGCGCCCGGGCATGTACATCGGCGACACCTCCGACGGCACGGGCCTGCACCACCTCGTGTTCGAAGTGGTGGACAACTCCATCGACGAAGCGCTCGCGGGCCATTGCGACGACATCGTCGTCACGATCCACTCCGACAACTCGATCTCCGTCACCGACAACGGCCGCGGCATTCCCACCGGCGTGAAGATGGACGACAAGCACGAGCCCAAGCGCTCGGCTGCTGAAATCGCGCTCACCGAACTGCACGCCGGCGGCAAGTTCAACCAGAACAGCTACAAGGTCTCGGGCGGCCTGCACGGCGTGGGCGTCTCGTGCGTGAACGCGCTGAGCGTGAAGCTGCGCCTCATCGTGCGCCGCGAAGGCAAGATCCACGAGCTCGAATTCAGCCGCGGCTTCGTGCAGAACCGCCTGCTCGAGACCGTGAACGGCTTCGAGGTCTCGCCCATGAAGGTCATCGGCGACACCGACAAGCGCGGCACCGAAGTGCACTTCCTGCCCGACACGGAAATCTTCAAGGAAAACAACGATTTCCACTACGAAATCCTGAGCAAGCGCCTGCGCGAGCTGAGCTTCCTGAACAACGGCGTGCGCATCCGCCTGCTCGACGAGCGCACCGGCAAGGAAGACGACTTCTCCGGCGCCGGCGGCGTGCGCGGCTTCGTGGAGTTCATCAACAAGGGCAAGACCGTCCTGCACCCGAACTCGTTCTACGCCGCGGGCGAGAAGCCGGCCGACACCTACGGCGGCATCCCCGGCACGCACATCGGCGTCGAAGTGGCGATGCAGTGGAACAGCGGCTACAACGAGCAGGTCCTCTGTTTCACCAACAACATCCCGCAGCGTGACGGCGGCACCCACCTCACGGGCCTGCGCGCCGCGATGACCCGCGTCATCAACAAGTACATCGAAGAGAACGAATTCGCGAAAAAGGCGAAGGTCGAGGTCACCGGCGACGACATGCGCGAAGGCCTGTGCTGCGTGCTGAGCGTGAAGGTGCCCGAGCCCAAGTTCTCCAGCCAGACCAAGGACAAGCTGGTGTCCAGCGAAGTGCGCGCGCCGGTGGAAGACATCGTCGGGCGCCTGCTCACCGACTACCTGCAGGAACGCCCGAACGACGCCAAGATCATCTGCGGCAAGATCGTCGAAGCCGCCCGTGCCCGCGAAGCCGCGCGCAAGGCCCGCGAAATGACGCGCCGCAAGGGCGTGCTCGACGGCATGGGCCTGCCCGGCAAGCTGGCCGACTGCCAGGAAAAGGACCCCGCCCTGTGCGAGGTCTACCTGGTGGAGGGTGACTCCGCCGGCGGCTCCGCCAAGCAGGGCCGCGACCGGAAGTTCCAGGCCATCCTGCCGCTGCGCGGCAAGATCCTGAACGTCGAGAAAGCGCGTTACGAGAAGCTGCTCACCAGCAACGAAATTCTCACGATGATCACCGCGCTCGGTACCGGCATCGGCCGCGCCGGCGCGACCACCGCGGGCGGCGGCGCGGACGACTTCAACGTCGCCAAGCTGCGCTACCACCGCATCATCATCATGACCGACGCCGACGTGGACGGCGCGCACATCCGCACGCTGCTGCTCACCTTCTTCTACCGGCAGATGCCCGAGCTGGTCGAGCGCGGCCACATCTACATCGCGCAGCCGCCGCTGTACAAGGTGAAGGTCGGCAAGGAAGAGCAGTACCTGAAGGACGGCCCCGCGCTCGACGCCTTCCTGCTCAAGGTCGCACTGAAGGACGCGAGCATCGAGACCGGCGGCGCCGCCTCGACCACGCTGTCGGGCGACACCCTGGCCGAGCTGGCGCGCAAGCACCAGGTGGCCGAGGCCGTGATTGCGCGCCTGCGCAACTTCATGGACGCCGAAGCCCTGCGCGCCATCGCCGACGGCGTGGCGCTCGACCTCGACACGCCGGCCGCCGCCGAGGCCTCGGCCGTGGCGCTGCAGGCCAAGCTGCGCGAGCTCAACACGACCGGCGTGCCGGCCGAGGTGAGCAGCGAGTTCGACGCCCGCACCGACAAGCCGCTGCTGCGCATCAGCCGCCGCCACCACGGCAACATCAAGTCCAGCGTGATCTCGCAGGACTTCGTGCACGGCGCCGACTACGACGCGCTGGCGCAGGCCGCCAACACCTTCCGCGGCCTGCTGAGCGCCGAAGGCGCGCTGGTCAAGCGCGGCGAGGGCGAACGCGGCAAGGAAGAGAAGGTCGACGACTTCCGCCAGGCCATGAAGTGGCTGATCGGCGAAGCCGAACGCGCCACCTCGCGCCAGCGCTACAAGGGTCTGGGCGAGATGAACCCCGAGCAGCTGTGGGAAACCACCATGGACCCGACCGTGCGCCGCCTGCTGCGCGTGCAGATCGACGACGCGATCGAGGCCGACCGCGTGTTCACGATGCTGATGGGCGACGAGGTGGAACCGCGCCGCGAGTTCATCGAGCAGAACGCGCTGCGCGCGGCGAACATCGACGTCTGATCGATCGATCGATGGCGCGGCACCGGCGGTGTCGCGCTGTTCACCAAGGGGGCGCCTGCAAGCGCCCCTTTTTTTTGATTCCTCTTACTGCTTGCGCTGCACGAACAGGTTGCGCTTGGCGTCCTCCGGGTACGCGAAGCTGATCTGCCCGTTGCGCACCACGCCCATCACCAGCATGTTGGGCGACAGCGCGTCCTTGTCGTTTTCCGAGAACGACTTGTCGTAGGTCGTGACCACGCCGTAGTAGGGCCGCTTGGGCTGCTCGAGCGCGGCCTTGATGAACGGGCCTTCGAGCTTGCCGCTGGGCACGTTGAACATCGCGTGGGCCAGCAGGTAGGTGGCGTCGTAGGCCTGCGCGGCAGCCATCGGCACCGGGATGCGCTTGGTGTTGAATTTGCGCGCGTAGTTGGAGAGAAACGACGAGCGGCGCTCGTTGCTCGGCTCGGCGATGAAGCTCTGCGCCATCAGCGCGCCTTCGGACGCTTCGCGGGCGCCCTCGATGAAGGACGGGAAGGACAGCGTCCAGGCCCCGACCTGCGGCACCTTCCAGCCAATGGCCTGCCGGCTGCGCGCGATCACGGCGTTCTCGGGGCCCACGGTGTAGCTGAAGATCACGTCCGCGCCGGCCGCCTTGGCCTCCGACAGCTCCTTCGTCAGGTCTTTCACGCCGAGCGGAAATCTCCCCACGTACACGGGCTTGAGGTGCTTGGCCGCCAGCGCCTTCTCGACATCCTTGGCGCCCGCCTCGCCGTAGCCGGTGCTGTCGTGCAGCACGGCGACCCGTTTCCAGCCGCGCGCCAGCAGGTCGTCGACCACGAAGGGGGCCTGGATACTGTCTTTGGGCGAGGTGCGAAATACGTAGCTCGTGGCCGGCGGATAGGTCGAGGTCAGCGGCGAGCCGGTGGCGCAAGGCACGATCAACGGCAATTTCGCGTCATTGAAAACGGCCAATGAATTCATCGCCACGCCGGTATTGCAGAAGCCGATGGTGGCGACCACTTTTTCATTGACGAGGGCCTGGGATTGCGAACGGCCGGTGTCCGGATTGGCTTGGTCGTCCTTGATCACCAGTTCGAGCGAGCGGCCCAGATACCCGCCCACGGCATTGATTTCGTCGACGGCCATCTTCACGCCGTTGAGCATGGGCAGGCCGAAATCGGCCGACGGCCCGGTGAAAGGGCCGATGACGCCGATGCGGATCGGCACCGGCTGCTCTGCGCTTGCCTGGGCGGCCAGTCCCAAAGCCATCAGCAAAAAAACGAATCGGCGATTTGAATGAAGCATTTGGTTTGCGCGCTTTGAAAGGAAGCGCCGAGCCTAATTTCTTTGCGCGCCCGCCAATAGCTAGGGAATGCCCAGTCAATTGCGCACCAATTCCGTCTTTTGTTGCCAATTCAGCACAGGCCGCGGGGCCGGCGACGGACCGAAAAGCGCTCGTTCGCGGCGCGCCCGCGAGCCCCGTCTCAGGGTTTCCGATGAAAGACACCCGAAAAGTGGAACTGACGCCCGTCACACGGGCGTCACCAGCTATGAAAACAATAGCATTCACCTGCGCAACGCAGAAGCTTCCTCGTAAACGCTATATCTAGCCCGACTCTTGCTAAGCAAAATTCCTGACGGATTTCCTGTCACGCAAGATCGAGGACACACAGAGCAATGAACCCCAAGCGTTTCCAACAGCCCGTGGCTGCACTGGTTCTGGGCGCCGCATCGGTCGCCGCGGCCTTCCTCGTGGCCGTGTCGCCGGCCCATGCGTTCTCGAACCCGCCGATCCAGGTCGCGCAGGGCATCGAATACATGTGCGGCGGTGCCGCCAAGGGCGAAGCCGCCTTCCTGGAAATGGTCGCGCCGCGCTGGGCCGCGACCATCGACTTGCGCGTGAACGACGGCAAGGGCGCACAGCAGGCGGGTTTCCCGGCCAAGGCAGCGATCCAGATCCGCCAGAAGTACACGGGCCAGACGGTGATGGAAGTGCAGACGCAGGCGCCCTACATGCTCGCGCGGCTCGAACCGGGCGCCTACGACGTCGACGTGACGCTGGGCGGGCTCACGCTCACGCAGCAACTGGTCGTGATCGCCGGCATTCCGGCGCGCGCCTCGTTCGTCTGGCCGTCGAACTTCGACATGGCCTCGGTCGCGCCACCGCTGCCCCAGGCGCTGGCACAAACCGCCGCGCGCTGACCCGACGCGGGCCGCTGCGGCCCGCGCGCAGTTAAGTCTTCCTTAAGTCGTGCCCGGCACAGTGCCTTCCTGCGTGGCCTGTCGCCACCACCGCCCGGAAAGGAAGGCTCCGATGTCTCTCACCACCAACCCCCTGTTTCTGTTCTCGCACGCCCGGCCCGTGGCCGCGGCGGCCGGCGCCGCCTTGCTGGTGCTGCTCGGCGGCGCGCTCTCGGCGCAGCCGGCCCAGGCCGCGATGAACCCGCCGATCCTCATGGCGCACGGCGTCGAGTACATGAGCGGCGGCATCGGCCAGGACGAGGCGCAGCTGATGGAAACCGTGTCGCCGCGCTGGCCCGCGAGCTTCGAATTCGCGATCAAGGACGGCCGCCGCGCCGATTTCGCGGCCGGCGTGCACGTCACCGTGCGCGACAGCCACGGCACGGCGCTGCTCGACAACGTGGTCTCGGGCGGCCCGTTCATGGTGGCGCGGCTCGAGCCCGGTCGCTATGAAGTGGAGGCTCGCATCGGCGGCCAGACGCTCAAGCAGACGCTGCTGGTGTCGCCCGGTGCGCCGGCCAAGGCGCTCTTCGAATGGCCGGCGGGCACCGACATGGCGTCGGCCGGCACGCGCACGGTGCGGTAAGCGAGGCGGCACCGCGCCGCAGCGGACACCGAAGCGTCATGCCCGCGGCGCCCCAACGCCCGCTATCCGGTTGCCCTGCGCTATAGAAAAAATAGCGACCCAGGCAGCTTTCGACGCCTTGAATGCGCGGCATGCGCCTTGCAGATGACGTGTCCCGGGCGATGCCCGCGTCCCCCCAGTCCTCATGCCGATCCGTCCCCTGAGCGTCCTGACCGCGCTGCTGCACGTCTACATCGCGCTGCGCCTGCTGCCTGCGCTGGCGTCGCTCACGCCTGCGTGGCCGCTCGCGCTCGTGCTGCTGGCGGTGTCGGCGGTCACGATGCCGCTGCCCTTCGTGTCGCGCAGCCACCGCGCCGACCGCAAGGCGAAGCCGGCGGGCGAAACGCTGCACTGGATCGGCCTGATCAGCATGGGCTGGTTCTCCTCGCTGTTCGTGCTCACGCTGGTGCGCGACCTCGGCCTGCTGCTGGCCTGGCTGGCGAGCACGCTCGGCGGCCTGCAGGTGCCCTGGGACAAGGTCGGGCCCTGGAGCGCGCTGGCGGTGCTGGCGCTGGCCACGGGCGTGTCGCTGGTCGGCTTCGTCAACGCGCGCCGCACGGCCGGCGTGAAGCAGGTCGACGTGCCCATTCGCGGCCTGCCCGCGGCGCTGGCCGGCTTCACGATCGCCCAGCTCAGCGACATCCACGTGGGCCCGACGATCCGCAACGGCTACATCCAGCGCATCGTCGACGCGGTGAACCGGCTCGGCGCCGACGCCATCGCGATCACCGGCGACCTGGTCGACGGCAGCGTGCCCGAGCTGCGCGAGCACATCGCGCCGCTGGCGGGCCTGCGCGCACGCCACGGCACCTTCGTGGTCACGGGCAACCACGAGTACTACGCGGGCGCGCACGCCTGGATCGACGAGCTGCGCCGCCTCGGCCTGAAGGTGCTGCTGAACGAGCACGTGGTGCTGCAGACGCGCAACGTGCGCGGCGCGCAGACCGACGAAGAGCTGTTCGAAAGCGCGCTGGTGCTGGCCGGCGTGACCGACTTCACCGCCGGCCACTTCGACGCCGCGCACGCGAGCGACCCGCACCTGGCGCTGTACGACGCGCCGCCGCTGGTGCACACGCGCGTGCTGCTGGCGCACCAGCCGCGCAGCGCGCCGGTGGCGGCCGCGGCCGGCTACCAGCTGCAGCTGTCGGGCCACACGCACGGCGGCCAGTTCTTCCCGTGGAACCTGTTCGTGCCGATGCAGCAGCCGTTCACGGCCGGCCTGCACAAGCTGCACGACATGTGGATCTACGTGAGCCGGGGCACCGGCTACTGGGGGCCGCCGAAGCGTTTCGGCGCGCCGTCGGAAATCACGCTGGTGACGCTGGTCCCGGCGCAACCCTGAAACGCAGCGGCGTCAGGCCTGCAGTTCGGCCAGCAGTCGCCGCGCGTTCGACGTGGCGGCCGCGTGGATCGGCTTCAGGCCTTCGCGCGCAATGCGCACTGCCACCCCCGTGAGCTGACCCGCCGTGCTGGCGCCGCGCGCCGTGGCCTGCACGAGCGCGTCGCCGTGCGTGGCCGCCTGCGCCGGCGTGAAGCTGCCGGCCAGCGAGAAGAGCGCCGTGGCGCCCTGCAGCCATTGCTGCCATGCACGCTGGGCCAGCGAGGCCTGGCTGCTGTGCCACTGCCGGGCCATCGCCAGGCCCGATTCGCTCGCCGCGGCGAGCTTTTCCTGGCCCATCAACTGGAACTCCGCGAGGTCGGCGGCGCTGGGCGTGAGCCCGGCTTTGGCGATGCGCTCGGTGCGCATGCGGATCACCGTGCCGGACGACAGCAGGGTCTCGTGGGTCTTGAGGGCCAGGTCGACCCATTGCATCAGCGGGCTGGCCACGCGGGCGGTGGTACTGAAGGACGACATGGGAAGAGGGCACGTAGGGGAACAGAGGGCCACTATAGGCCTGCAAAGTGAAAATTGTTGCAGTGCAACAATTCCTGACCGTCATTTCACCGATCGATTGCTTTCTGCGGGCAATATTTAACGTTTGTTGTGGTTGTTGCCGGCATCCGCGCGCAAGCGCCGTGCACGCGCCTCGGTGACGAGGTAAGCGACGAGCGCCACGGCCAGCGGCAGCAGGTAGTACAGCGCGCGGTAGGCCAGCAGCGCCCCCAGCAGCCGGGTGCTGGGCACCTCGTGCGCCAGCAGCGCGACGAACACGGCCTCCAGCACGCCGAGCCCCGCCGGCACGTGCGTGACCACGCCCGCCACGGCGGCGACCAGCAGCACCGCGAGCACCTGCGGATACCCGACCTCGCCCTGCAGCAGCACCCAGATCACGCCGCCGATGAGCGACCAGTTGACGCACGACATCGCCAGCTGCAGCAAGGCCATCGGCAAGCTCGGCGTGCGCAGCGCATGGCCGCGCACGCGCCAGACGTGGCCATCGGAGAACGCGCACAGCGCCAGGTAGGCCAGCGACACCATGAGCAGCACCGCGCCGAGCATGCGCAGGCCGCCGCCGTCGATCTTCCAGTCGGGCGGCAGCGCCATCGGCCAGAAGCAGAACGCGGCGCCGGCCACCACGAGGTAGCCGAGCCAGTTGGTCAGCATGCTGAAGCCCAGCACGCGCGTGATGGTCTCGTTGCCCAGCCCCAGGCGCGAGTACAGCCGGTAGCGGAAGGCCACGCCGCCCACCAGCGAGCCGAAGTTGAGGTTGAAGGCGTAGCTGATGAAGGTCACGCCGATGACGGTGCCCGCGCCGAGCCGGTGCTTCGTGAGGTGGCGCCCCAGCAGGTCGTAGGTGCTGTAGAGCCCGAAGCTGGCGGCGGCCAGCGCGCCGGCCGCGAGCAGCGTGGTGCCCGGCAATGCGCGCAGTGCGGCGAACACCTCGGCCCAGTCGATGGTGCGCGCCTGCTTCAGCAGCAGCCAGGCGATGGCGCCGAAGAAGGCCCAGATCGCCACGCGCCGCGCCCACGGCCACCAGGGCCGGTGCGTGAGGGCCAGGGATGCGCTCATGCCGTCTCCGTGCGCGTCGTGCCCTCGTCGCCGCGCTTCTTCTGCTGCGCCATGAGATCGGTCGCCTCGGCCGGCGTCAGGCGCGGTGCGTGGCGCGGCAGGCGGTTCAGCCACGACGGGTACCAGCGCAAGAAGTGGAAGACGAAGAAGCTGCGCACCAGCCGCCAGCCGCTCCATTCGCTGGCCAGGTCGTGCGTGCCGATCTGCTTGCAGCTGTGCTGCATGAGATGGTCCATGCGCTCCCACAGCACCTTGTTGAACGCGGTGTCGCGCACCACCACGTTGGCCTCGAGGTTGAGCGACAGGCTCAGCGGGTCGAGGTTGCTCGAGCCCACGGTGCTCCAGCGGTCGTCCATGAGCGCGACCTTGCCGTGCAGCGGGCGGTCGCAGTACTCGTAGATGCGCACGCCCGCGTGCAGCAGGTGGTGGTACAGCATGCCGGCGGCCGTCTTCACGATCGGCATGTCGGGCTCGCCCTGCAGGATGAGGCGCACATCGACGCCGCGCCGCGCCGCGCGCCGCAGCTCCTTGATGAGCCGGTAGCCCGGAAAGAAGTAGGCGTTGGCGATCACGATGCGCTCGCGCGCGGCGCGGATCGCGGCGCGGTAGTGGCGCTCGATGTCGTTGGTGTGGCGGCGGTTGTCGCGCGTGACGAAGATCGCGTCGGCCTCGCCCGCCGCGGCCTGCAGCTGCGACACGGGCGGCGCCTGTTTCAGCCTTCGCCGGAACCAGCCCACGCCCTTGCCGCCGACCGCGATGGCGCGCAGCACGAACTGGTGGATCTCGGCCACGATCGGCCCCGCCAGCTCGACCGCGTAGTCCTGCTTGGCCTTGGGGCCGAAGTCGAGCAGGTGGTCCTCGGAGTAGTTGATGCCGCCCACGAAGGCGCGCTCGCCGTCGACCACCACGATCTTGCGGTGCATGCGGCGGAACACGTTGAGCCGCTGGCCCAGGAAGCGCTGGCCCGGGTCGAACACGCGCACCTTGACGCCGGCCGTGGCCAGGCTCTCGAGGTACGCGTGCGAGAGGTCGGGCGAGCCGAAGCCGTCGATCATCAGGTCGACCTTCACGCCGCGCTGCGCCGCCGCGCGCATGGCCGCGTGCAGCGCCAGGCCCACCTTGTCCTCGAACAGGATGAAGGTCTCGATGATCACTTCGCGCCGCGCCGCGCCGATGGCCTCGAACACGCGCGGAAAGAATTCCTCGCCGTTCTCCAGCAGGTCGATGCGGTTGCCGCCGGTCCAGTGGCCGGCGCGCTCGGGGGTGTCGCGCATGGGGGCCTCGCTGCTCACAGGTCGATGTCCGCCACCAGCGGGGCATGGTCCGACAGATGCGACCAGGGCCGGCGCGGCAGCACCACGGGCGCGTGCGCGCCCGCGTTGCGCACGTAGATGCGGTCCAGCGGCAGCAGCGGCAGGCGCGCCGGAAAGGTGCGCGCGGCGCGGCCGTGGGCATGCACGAACACCTCGCGCAGCGACGCGCCTTCGGCCAGCACGTCGTGCGCGCGGGCGCGCCAGTCGTTGAAGTCGCCCGCCACGATCAGCGGCGCGTCGGCCGGCACCTCGTCGCGCACGATGTGGCACAGCAGCTCCAGCTGCTGCTGGCGGTGCGCCTCGGCCAGCCCGAGGTGCGCGCAGATCGCATGCACGTCGACCGTGCGCCCGGGCAGGCGCAGCACGCAGTGCAGCAGGCCGCGCTTCTCGGGGCCGCTCACCGACACGTCGTGGTTGCGGAAATGCACGATCGGAAACTTCGACAACACGGCGTTGCCGTGGTGCCCCTTCGGATACACCGCGTTGCGCCCGTAGGCGAACTGCGGCCACATGGTGTCGGCCAGGAATTCGTAGTGCGGCGCCTCCGGCCAGTTGTTCACGGTGCGCGAATGGCGCGCGTGCGTGCCCATCACCTCCTGCAGAAACACCACGTCGGCGCCCACCGTGCGCACCGCGTCGCGCAGCTCCGGAAGGATGAAGCGGCGATTGAGCGCCGTGAAGCCCTTGTGGGTGTTCACGGTCATGACCTTGAGCGAGGCCGGTGCGGCGGCGACAGCGGCCTCGGGCAGCGGGGAAGTGATGGGGGAGGACATCGGTGTTCCCGTTGTACGTGGCCGCGCCCGCGCCGACTGTAGGAACGCGCCACCTTCTTCGCGTGCCTTTCACGCAAGGGCGGCGGGCTCCTACAGGCAGGCCTGCCGCACCCCCACACAGCGCCCGAAACGAGGCTCCTACGGTGGTTTCAAAGCCGATGCCAACGCGCTCGCGCTTTGTGCCTTTTTCCATCTGCAAAGGAGCTTTCCATGATGACCACCCTGCAACGCCTGACGATCCCCACCGCGCTGCTCGCCGCCCTGCTGGGCGCGGGCGTCGCCCAGGCCCAGAAACCGACGCCCGTCGAACCGATGGCGGGCGACAGCTCGATGCCCGTCTCGCGCGAAGCCGTGAAGGCCGAGGCCCGCGCGCAGAACCGCAACAACGCCAACAGCGTGGTACCCAAGGGCGAGGCCAGCACCACCGTGAACCACCAGCCCAACGCGATGCCGTCGCCCACCGGCGAGCGCTCGCGCGCCGAGGTGCGCGCCGAGACGCAGCACGTGAAGCCGCGCTTCGGCCAGCCGGGCGAACGCCCGGCGGTGCCGACCAACCCGACCGAGAAGACGGGCACGCCGCAGTAACACCGCGCGCCCATGAAAAAGCCCGCGATGCTTTGCGCATCGCGGGCTTTTTTCCTGCCCTTTCCTGGAGGCCGGCTCCCTTCAGCCGGCCGCCTGGTCGTCAGCTCTTGGCCGGGGCTGCACCGTGGTGGCCTTCATGCCCACCGCGATGGAAGCGATGGCCGTGGCCCGCGAACTTCGCGGTCTCGGCGTCGAAGGTCTTCTGCTGCTCGGGCGTCAGCGCGGCGTAGAAGGTCTTGGTCGCTTCGGCGCGCTTGGCGAACCGGGCGCTGCGCTCGGCCTGGCGGGCCTGCATGTGCTCCAGGCGCTGCGGCGTGGTCAGCTTGGCGAACTCGGCGCGGTCCATGCGCTGCGGGCGGGCAGCACCGGCCGGCGGCTGGCTGGCCTCGGTGAAGCTGCTCCACGCGCCTTCCTGGGCGCTGGTGAGCTTGAGCTTGTCCTTCAGCGCGGCCAGGCGCTTGGCACGGTGCTCCTTCATGCGCTCCATGCGCTGGGCCGGGTCCATGCGCTTGTGCTGCGCCTTGGGTGCGGCGGTGGCATCGGCGGGGGCCGTGGCGGCCGTGGGTGCGGCGGTCGACGGCGCGGTGGCGGCCGGCGCCTGAGCGAAGGCACCCGAAGAGGCGAGGGCGGCCGAACCCAGCAGGCTGGCCCAGACGATGCGTTGGCGAAGAGAGATCATGAGAGTCGCTTCCTTTCGAAGAAGTCCGCCACCAAAGGGCAGCGGGTGAGACGAAGTGTGGAGCGCCTCTGTAACGCGTCCGTGAGCCGAACGTGAGCGTGCGTAAAGAAGCATGAACCGCAGCGCGGTCCTGCGGCCTGCAGCGTGACTTATTTGGGCCGGGGCGCCTTCAAGCCGCGGTCGGGCACCTGCAGCTTGCCGGCGCGCAGCGCGGCCACCGCGAGCACCACGGCGCGCGCGACGTTGCGCACCTCTTCCTGCACGTCGGCATCGGCGTCCAGCGCCTCGTGGCTGGTGGCGTAGGGCGCGTAGTAGCCGATGTAGCGATCGAGCCGCGCCTGCGCGCCGGCGTCGACCAGGCCCATCCAGTCGAGCCAGTCCGTGAGGTTGCGGCGCAGGCCCTCGGGGCCGGCCACGTCGCCGTGCACCACCACGCCGTAGACGCGGCCTTCCAGGTGCTTGGGGTAGCCCCAGCCTTCGAGCTCCAGGGCCTTGGCCTCGTCGGGCTTCTTGCCGTGCGTGCTGGTGGGGTCGGGGTTGCCGCCGTCGGCGCACACGAGGCGGTCGATCATGAGCTTCAGCGGGCTCGCGGCCTGGTACCAGTGCGTGGGCGTGAGCACGATCACGCCGTGCGCGGCCACCCAGCGTTCGTAGATCTCGTTCATCCAGTCGCCGGTCTGGCGCAGCGCGTGGTTGGGGTAGCAGCTGCAGGGCCAGTGGCACAGCGGCATCGCGGTGGAGACGCAGCCCTTGCACGGGTGGATGTGGCGGCCGTAGTCCGACGTGAGCCGGCTCAGGTCGAGCACGTCGACCTCGATGCCGCCGCCTTCGAGCACCTCGCGCGCGCACTGCGTGAGGCGCCAGGTCTTGGAGATTTCGCCGGGGCAGGTGCCGTCGTTGCGCGGCGAGCCGTTGACGAGCAGCACGCGCGAGCGCGTCTCGGGCCGGCCCCAGGCGTCCTGCGCCGCGTCGATGCGCGCGCGGGCGTCGAGCCAGTCGACCGAGAGTTCGTAGTCGGGGTCGGCATAGCCGGGCCCGGCGCGGCGCGTCACGGGCGCCTTGCGGCCTTCGTCGTAGGCTTGCCAGGCGATGTCTTCCAGGCGCCGCAGCGCCTCGGTCTCGGCCCGGAACGCCGGGTCGTGGAAGCTCTGCATGAAGCGGTCGTGGAACTCGGCGCGCTGCAGCATCGGCGGCGCCTGTCCCTTGCGTATCGTGGGAGGCATGACCGCAATCTAGGCCGCGCACCGGCCGGCGCGAACCGCACGCGACGCCGACTTGCGGTAGGCGAGCGACTACAGAGGCTTCGGGCTCAGCCGAGCTTGCCGTTCTGGAAGTCGTGCACCGCCTGCTTGATCTGCTCGGGCGTGTTCATCACGAAGGGCCCGTACTGCGCGATGGGCTCGTTCAGCGGACGGCCCGCGATGAGCAGCGCGCGCGCCGGGCTGTGGTTGCTGGCGCCGGCGCGCAGCACCGTGCCGTCGCTGCCGGGGTCGTTCGCCAGGATGGCCATGCGCCGCGTCGGCACCTCGCTGCCCGCGATCCACAGCGATTCGCGGAACACGTAGACCAGCGCGTTGTGGTCAGGCGGCAGCGGCTGCGCGAACTCGGCGCCGGGCGGCAGCGTGATGTCCAGGTACAGCGGGTGGGTGTGCGCGCGCTGCTCCGCGCCCACGACGCCGTGGCTGGTGCCGGCGATCACGCGCACATGCGCGCCGCTGGCGGTGGTGAACTCGGGGATCTCGCTGCTGCGGATGTCGCGGTACCAGGGCTCGCGCATCTTGTCCTTGGCGGGCAGGTTGAGCCAGAGTTGAAAGCCTTCCATCAGGCCTTCTTCCTGCTCGGGCAGCTCGCTGTGCACGAGGCCGCGGCCGGCCGTCATCCACTGCACGCCGCCGTTCTCGAGCAGGCCTTCGTGGCCCGCGCTGTCGCGGTGGCGCATGCGCCCGGCGATCATGTAGGTGACCGTCTCGAAGCCCCGGTGCGGGTGGTTCGGAAAGCCGCCGATGTAGTCGCCCGGGTTGTCGCTGCCGAAGGCATCGAGCATCAGGTAGGGGTCGAGCCGCTTCTGCAGCGGCTGCTGCAGCACGCGGGTGAGTTTGACGCCGTCGCCGTCACTGGTGGAAACACCGGCCACGATGTGGTCGATGCCGCGCGGGGTGGCGACGGGATCGGTGGGGTGGTGGTGGGCATGAACGTTCGTCATGCCGCCCATGGTGGCACCAAAGCCCCGACCGCGCCACCGGTGGGGGTGCCCGCCGGCCGGATGCTGTTCAGCTCAGCGCGGCCACTGCTGGCGCTGCCAGTAGCAGTACTGCCAGCGCGTCTCGAAGCCCGCGCGGCGGTACAGCGCCAGCGCCGGCTGGTTCTGCGCGTCGACCTGCAGGAACACCCGTTCGACGCCGCGCGCCAGCGCCGCCTGCGCCAGGCCCGCCAGCACGCGCCCGGCCAGGCCGCGCCCGCGCTGCGACTGTTCGGTGCGCATGCCGTGCACGCTGGCCCAGCCGTGGCCGAAGGCCATGGCGCCGGCCGCCACGGTGGCGCCGTTTTCGCGCACGCTGGCAAAGAGCGAGCCCGTGGCGCGCGACAGCGAACGCACGCGGTGCACGCCGTCGACCGGGTCGAAGCCTTCGCCCAGGAACAGCGCGGCCCAGTCCGGATCGGGCGTCGCGTCGACGTCGGCCAGCCGCGCGTCCGCCGCGACGAGGTCGCGCATGCGCCGCGCCGAGCCGGTCTGCACGCAGGTCGGGCTGTCGGCCATGTAGTGCCGGCGCGCGAGTTCGGCGCGCAGCGTGTCGAAGCAGGCGGCGTCGGCCAGCCGCAGCGCGGGCGCGACCTGGCGGCTGTCGCAGCGGTCTTCGATGCGGTCGAGCGTGGCGGCTTCCACCGGGTCGCGGTGCAGCGGCACGGCCGAGCGGGCGCGCTTGACGGTGCCGCGGTCGAAGGGCAGCAGCCAGCCGTCGAGTTCCTCGCAGGCCTCGGGGGCCACCGCCGCCACGGTGGCGCGTTCGATGGCCTCGATGTCGGGCGGGGCCACGTTCATCGTCACTGCACGGCCTCCGGTGGCGCGTACTTGGCGGCGGCCACGCTCTTGAGCAGCGCCTCGCGCTGGTTGCGGCTGATGCCGCGCACGCTCTCGGCCACCCACTTGGTGCGGTCGGGATCGATCTGGCCGTCGCGCCGCCATTGCTCGAGCACGGCCTGCGGCTTGTGCAGCATGGCCGCAAGCCAGACCGCCTGCGCCGGTTCGAGCGTGCGTGCGCTGCGCTTGAAGTAGCGCCGCGCCGCGGCCTCGCCGCCACAGAGGTTGCCGCCCCACGGGGCGTTGTCCAGGTACAGCTGCAGGATGCGGGCCTTGCCCAGCGTCTGCTCCATCTCGACCGCGTACAGCAGCTCGCGCAGCTTGCGCTCGGCCGTGCGGTCGCTGCCGGTGACCAGCAGCTTGGCCAGCTGCTGCGTGAGCGTGCTGCCGCCGCGCCGGGTCTGGCCGGGCTTCTGGTTGTGGTCGATCGAGGCGAGGATTTCGGTCAGGTCGTAGCCGGCGTGGCTGAAGAAGCGCTGGTCTTCCGCCGCGATGACGGCGCGCGCCAGCCAGCTGTCATTGGCCAGCTTGGCCGACGGGCCGCAGCTGGTGCGCGCGCCCAGCATGGCCTCGGTGCCCAGCCCTTCGACCGTGAACTGGCCGATGGTCGGCTGCACCGCGAAGGTGGCGTCGGGCAGCAGCAGCTGCGCCTGCAGCGCCAGCGTGCCGCCGATGCGGGCGCGCTGCAGCTCGGGCAGCGCCGGCACCAGCACGGCATACCAGCGGGCGATGGGCGCGTCCTGCACGCGAACGTCGAGCTGCAGGTTCTTCGGCGCGAGGCGGCCGGTCCAGGTGCCCTGCAGCAGGGCGTTGCTGTCGGCCGCCTGGGGCGTGGCCTCGAAGGTGCCGGCCAGCGTGTTGCCGTCGCGCCGCACGGTGGCCACCAGCCGCTCGACCTTGATGGGCTGCGTGCCCAGCGCCGGCACGTCGGCGCTGCACGGCGCGCAGCGCATCTGCTGCTGGCCGGTTTTCTCGTCCCAGGTGAAATGCACGGTGCCGAAGCGGGTGTCGAGCGCGTGGCCGTTCAGCCGCGGCGCGAACCAGGACGAGGTGGCCAGGCGCACCGCGGTGGGCACGCCGATCTCGAACGAGAGCGGGCCGGCCTTCACCGTGGTGCTCCATTCGCCCGCCGCCGGCGCAAGGGCGATCTTGGCGATCAGGAAGATGGCCACCAGGGCGGTCAGGACGAGGGCCAGCAGCCCGAAAAGCACGAATCGCAGGGTCTTCTTCACAAACACGTTCTCATCACATCGGTCTTGCCACGGTGACAGCTTGCCACGGACCGTGCGACTGGCCGCTGGCCGCCGCCCAGTACCAAGCCGAAGTGTCGGTGAAAGCCGTGCCTTGGGCGTCGACGATGCGCTCGCAGACGCGGAAATTTGCCGTACCGTGCCGTTGCGCCACAAAACAGCGCCACATCCGCGCCTGCGCGTCGCGTTCCAGCCGCGCCTGTTCGATGCGGTAGCCCAGCGCGCGGTAGCAGTCGGCGGCCGGATGCAGCATGCGCGTGGGCCGGTTCACGGCGCGCATCACCAGCGTCTGCTGGCCGTCGGTCATGCGGCCGATGGCGCCCGGGAAGCGATCGGCAAAGCGCTGCTCGACCTCGCTCAGCGCCAGCGGGCGCAGCGGCACGCCGTCCCACTGGCTCGGCCATTCGTGGGACCCCACGGCGTCGGCCTCTTCGGCCGGCGCGCGCAGCGCCGCCGCGGCCGACCAGAGCACGCACAGCAGCATCGCCAGCGCGAAGGCGCTCTTGTGGCCCACGCGGTTGATGAAATGGTTGGCGAACCAGCGCTCAACGAACGGTATCGACACGGCGGCCTCCTTCGGCGGTGATCAGGCCCGGCAGCGGGCGGTCGAGTTCGATGCGCGGTGCGACGCGCGCCGGCACCATCAGGCGCGCGATGGCGCCGCACACCGCGGCCAGCAGCACCAGCCCCAGCGCGTTGTGCGCCCACGGCGCGAGCGCGTGGCCGGCGCCTTCAAAAGCGATCAGCACGCTGTTGCGCACGATGTTGCCGGCCAGCACCAGCAGGCCGACGACCGGCAGGCGGCGCAGGAAGGCGCGGTCGCCGCGCCGCGCCCACAGCGCGACCGCGCAGGCCGTGAAGTAGCCCAGCCACACCATCTGCACGCCCGAGCAGGGCGCGTCGACGATCACCAGGCGCCCGTCGACCATCAGCGTCGCGCCTTCGCGCGCCACCTCGAAGCCCGGCGCAAGCAGCCAGCGGCTGGCCTCGGCCGTCACCACGCGCAGCGGGTAGCCGGCGTAGAACTGCAGCGACGACAGCAGCGGCAGCGCCAGCACCGACAGCCCGGCCACCGGCAGCGCCGCCACGCCGCGCGGCAAGAAGGCCAGCAGCCCGGCCGCGAGCGACAGCACCGCCACCAGGCCCGAGGCCAGCGGCGGCAGCGCGGGCAGGCCGCCCCCGCCCGTGCGCAGCAGCGTGGCGAGCACGGTGCCGGCGCCGGCCAGCGCCAGCCAGCCCAGGCGCGGCGAGGCGCGCAGCTCGCGCCGGCACTGCCAGGCGAGCGCCGCCAGGGCGACCAGCGCCACGAGGCCCAGCGGATCGTCGGAACCGTCCTGCAGGCGGCGCGCCATCCAGGCCCAGGTGGGTGCGAGCGCGGCGCACTGCAGCGCGAGCCAGCCGAAGGCCGGCGTGCGGTCGATGCGGATGGCCCAGTCCACGACGCGCGGATGGTGGTGGGCCAGGGTTGCCAGAGACATGGTCGTGCGTCCTTTTCAGGCGGTAAAGCGGCGCGGGTCGTTGCGGCGCGCGCGGCGGCGCAGCATGGCCAGCATCGACAGCACGACGGCGATCGCGCCCAGCGTTTCCGGCTCCGGCGTGCTCGGCACCTCGGCGCCCAGCGCCAGGTCGCTCACGCCCTGCGGCATCGGCAGCGGCTGGTTCACGTCCACGCTGTTCTGCGGCGCGACGTTGCGCACCACCTTGTCCACCGCGATGAAGCTGGTGTACTGCGTGAGCAGGCTGTACTTCAGGCCCAGCTCGGTGATGCGGTCCTTGAAGGCGGCGCTGCCTTCGAGCGCTTCCTGGTCGCTCAGGCTCTGGATGCGGTGGCGTGCCCACAGCGTGCGCAGCGCGGCGGTGTCCTGGCGCGTCTGCGGCGTGATGCGCACTTCCTCGCGGTAGGGGCCGGTGGCGGCCTGGCCTTCGATGATCACGCGGCCCTTGGCCTCGCCGCGCCACTTGCCGAACACGATCACCGGGCGCTCGCCCAGCACGTCGGGCAGCGCCTGCGGCTCCACGTCGTACACGTCCAGGCCGCCGAAGGTGGCCTTCACGTTCGTGAGCACGGGCGACTCCACCATGCGGCGAAAGCGCGCGGCCTGCTCGGGTGCCTGCACCGGGTCGGTGATGATGAAGGGCTCGCCCATGCCGGCGCGCGCAATGCCTTCCATGAGGCTGCGGTTCACCGACGAGCCGATGCCGAAGGCGAACACGTTGGCCTTCGACAGGTTGTTGCGCACCAGCTCGAAGGCTTCGCGCTCGACCGTCACGTAGCCGTCGGTCACCACCACCACGGTGCGCGACACGTTCGCGGCCTTGGGCTCGGCGTACACGCGCTTGAGCGCCGGAATCAGCTCGGTGCTGCCGCCGCCGCTGTAGTTCTTGATCGTGGCGAGCGCCTGCTCGATGTTGGCGCGCGTGGCCGGCACCGACTGCGGTGACAGCATCTTGTTGCTGCCCGAGAACAGCAGCACGTTGAAGGTGTCGCTGGGGCGCAGGCCGCCGATCAGGCGTTCGAGCACGGTCTTGGCGGTATCGAGCGGAAAGCCGTGCATCGAGCCCGAGATGTCGACCACGAAGATGTAGTCGCGCGGCGAGATGGCGCTGGCGGTCACGGCCTTGGGCGGCTCGACCATGGCGAGGAAGAAGTTTTCTGCGTTGTCGCCCTGGCCCTTGTAGAGCATGAGGCCGGACTCGATCTTCTCGCCCGCCAGGCGGTAGTCGAGCACGAAGTCGCGGTTGTCGGCGGGGCGGCCGTCGGCGCCCAGCGTGATGTCCGCGTGCTGGTCTTCGTCGCGCTTCTTCACGTCGATGGTGTGCGTGGCGGAGCGGATTTCCTTCAGGCCCATCGGCGTGTCGATGCTTGCCGTGAGCTTGAAGCTGGTGCTCGGTGCCACGCCGGCGTGCAGCGTGGGCTGCGCCGGCCATGAGGCCTTGGCGTTCTCCGACTGCGGCGAGTTGTAGCGCGGCCCGACCACGGTCGGGAACACGAACTGGTAGTTGCCCGACTGCGGCACCAGCAGCTCGGTGTAGCGCAGCTCCACCTTCACGTCGTCGCCCGGCAGGATGTTGGCGACGTTCATCTGGAACACGTTGGGCAGGTGCTGCTCGAGCAGCGCGGCGGTCTTGCCTTCCTTCTTGGCGGTGTCGTATTCGATCTTCGCCTGCTGCTTCTCGCGGATCTGCGCCGTGATCAGGCGGTCGGCCAGACGCACGTTCAGGCCGCTCACCGCCGCCTTGGTGGAACCGGGGAACACGTACTTCGCCTCGATGGCGCGCTGGCCTTCGTTGCGGTAGGTCTGCGTGACCGTGACGTCGGCGATCACGCCCGAAATCTTGACCGAGACCTCGGTGCCCTTCAGCGGCAGGCGGTCGACCGAGGGGTCGTCGCTCTTGACGAAGAAATACGGGCTCTCGGTCTTCAGGCGCGGACCGGCGGGCGCTTCCTGCGCGTGGACCGGGCGGGCGCCCATGGCGATGAAACCCACGGTGGCCAGGCTCACGGTGGCGAGCCAGAGCCAACGGCCGGGGCGTGGGGTGGTGGGGGTGTCCATGGCGGGTGTCCTTCTGCGTGCGAACTTGCACGGCCCTCACTGTCGTGAGCGTGCGAGAAGGCAGTTGGAAGGCGCGTTGAAGTCGCCACAACCGGAGGCGCCGCTGTGTGAAGTCTGTGTGAAGTGCGCGGCGCGGCGGCTTCATACGGCCTTCGGATCGGCCGGAGAGCATCGGCGCCTCATCACGAAAAAACCCGGAAAAGAGGGGAGAAACCCATGCTTCAACTGTTGAAGGCCCTGCAGGCTTCGGTGCTGGTCAAGGTGGCCGGCCTGTTCTTCCTGCTGCTGGTGCTGTGCATTCCGCTGGCGCGCATCGACGACCTGAACCGCGCCCGCGGCGAAAGCCAGCAGGAGGCCGCGCGCGAGCTCGCCGAGTCCTATGCCGGGCCGCAGGCCATGGTCGGCCCGCTGCTGCTGGTGCCGTACGTGGAGCGCTGGATGGAGCCGCTGCGCGACGCGCAGGGCAAGGTGATCGGGCAGGCCCCGCAGAGCAAGGAGATGGTGCACGCCGTGTTCCCCGACAAGCTGCACATCGAGGGCGACATGGCGCCGCAGGAGCGCTACCGCGGCATCTTCCGCATTCCGTTCTACACGCTCACGGCCGCGCTCGGCGGCGGCTTCGCGGGCTTCGACCCGCAGGCCGTGCCGCACAGCGAGAGCGGCTCGTCGATCGAGTTCCGCCCGCCGTTCGTCGCCTTCCACGTGAGCGACCTGCGCGGCCTCGACGGCTCGCCCGCGCTCACCGTCAACGGCGAGGCGCTGCGCTTTCGCCAGCGCGTGCCCGGCCTGCCCGACAACGCCACGTACGCCGACGGCATCCACGCGCCGCTCACGGGCGCCGCGCTCGCGGCCTGGCAGACGGGCAAGCCGCTGGCCTTCGACATGAAGCTCTCGCTGGTGGGCCAGGACACGCTCTCGATGGTGCCGATCGCCGAGGAAACCACCGCGCACCTGCGTTCGCCGTGGGCGCACCCCAGCTTCGGCGGGCGCTTCCTGGCCACGCAGCGCGAGGTGACGCCGCAGGGCTTCGACGCGCACTGGCGCGTGTCCTCGCTGGTGACCACGGCGCGCGAGCAGGTGCGCGCCGGCCTGTGGGGCGGTGAAGGCGATGCCGCGCAGAACGCCGCGGCGGCCGTCGTGCGCACGGCGCCCTCGGCGTCCATGTCGCGCCATGCCTCGGGCCCGCTGCAGACCTTCGACGTGTCGCTCGCGCAGCCCGTCAACGTGTATTCGATGAGCACGCGGGCCGGCAAGTACGGCGCGCTCTTCATCGGCCTGGTGCTGATGGCGGCCTTCATGTTCGAGCTGTTCCGCAAGCTGCGCCTGCACCCGGTGCAGTACGGGCTGGTGGGCCTGTCGATCGCGCTGTTCTTTTTGCTGCTGCTCGCGCTGTCGGAGAAGTTCGCCTTCTGGATGGCCTACGCGGGCGCGGCCGGTGCCAGCGTGGCGCTGCTGGCCGTGTACTTCAGCGCGGTGCTCGAAGGCTGGCGCCGCGGCCTGTCGTTCGCCGCCTTCGTGGCGCTGCTGTACGGCGCGCTCTACGGCCTGCTGGCCTCGGAAAGCAATGCGCTGCTGCTGGGCGCGCTGCTGATCTTCGGCATGCTGGCCGCGCTGATGCTCGTGACGCGCAAGGTCGACTGGTATGCGCTGTCGCGCCGCAGCGAACCCGCCCCGGCCACGCCGGCGGCCACGGTGGACGCATGAGACTGCTGCGCGCCATCCCCGGCGTGCTCGGCTGGCTGCTGCTGGCCGTGCTGTGCGCCTGGGCCTGGCACCTGAAGGACCCGCACCTGCGCTTCCTGCGCGAGGAGGAGCTGCCGCTGCTGCTCGCCGCGCTGTGCGCCGCCGCCGCGATCGCCTGGCGCAGCGCGCGCGGTGCGCGCCGTGTCGTGGCGCTGGCCCTGACGGTGGGCGCGATGCTGACGGCGCTGGGCCACGAACTGGCCTCGCGCCAGCACCGGCTGGAAGTGAATGCGGCCTCGGGCCCGGTGGCGCAGGCACTGGGCGCGCGCTTCATCGTCGGCTACGACGACGCGAACGACCTGCGCGAGCTGGCCCGCCGGGGCCTGATCGGCGGCATCTTCGTCACCGGCCGCAACGTGAAGGGCCGCAGCGCCGACACCCTGCGCGCGGAAATCGCCAGCCTGCAGGCGCTGCGACAGGCGGCCGGCCTGCCGCCGCTGGTGGTGGCGACCGACCAGGAGGGCGGCGGCGTCTCGCGCCTGTCGCCGATGGTGCCCCGCCAGCCGGCACTCGCCAGCCTGCTGGAGGCCGACGTGCCCGCACACGAACTGTTGCAACGTGCCCGCGCCTACGGCGCGCAGCAGGGCGGGGCGCTCGCCGCGCTGGGCATCACGCTGAACTTCAGCCCGGTGGTCGACCTGCGCCCCGGCCGCGCCCCGGGCCGCTGGGACCTGCACACCCGCATCGAGGAACGCGCCATTTCCAGCGACCCCGACGTCACCGCGCAGGTGGCGCTCGCTTACGAGCAAGGCCTTGAATCGGCTGGCGTGCGCGGCACGCTCAAGCACTTTCCCGGCCTGGCCGGCGTGACCGAGGACACGCACCACATGGGTGCCGAACTGCGCACGCCCGTGGCCCGGCTGGCCGCGCACGACTGGAAGCCGTTTCAAGACGTGTCGAAACATTCGGATGCCGCGATCATGCTCGGCCATGTCATCCTTCGGGAACTCGACGCGGACGCGCCGGTCTCTTTCTCACGCAAAATCGTGCGGCAGGTGATTCGAGGCGAATGGGGCTTTCAGGGCCTGCTCGTCACCGACGACCTCACGATGGGCGGGGCCTACAACCGAGGTCTTTGCAACGCCACGCTGGGCGCACTCGACGCCGGGGTGGACCTGCTGCTCATCGCCTACGACCACGACAAGTATTTCGATGCCATGCACTGCGCGCTGGAAGGCGTGCGGCGCGGCGCGCTCGATCCCCGGGTGACGGAACGCCCGCGCGCGCCACGGCTCCAACCTCTTCGCTAGCCCCCATCCCATGTCCCAAGAACCTCGCCCTTCCCAACCCGCCGGTGCGCTGCGCCAGCTCCCGTGGAAACGCATCGCCGGCTGGAGCGCCATCGCGGCCGGTGCCGGCGCCGTCGCGCTGCTGGGCGCCGCCATCGTGGGGGTGGTCGCCATCTACCCGAAGCTGCCCGACATTTCCGAGCTGGCCGACTACCGGCCCAAGCTGCCGCTGCGCGTGTACACGGCCGAGGGTTCGCTGATCGGCGAGTTCGGCGAGGAGCGCCGCAACCTCACGCCCTTCGCGAACATTCCGAAGGTCATGAAAGACGCCGTGCTGGCCGTGGAAGACGCGCGCTTCTACGACCACGGCGGCGTGGACTACAAGGGCTTCGCGCGCGCGGCCGTGGCCAGCTTCAAGGGCGGGCGCAAGCAGGGCGCCTCGACCATCACGATGCAGGTGGCGCGCAACGTCTACCTGAGCTCGGAGCGCACGCTCAGCCGCAAGGCCTCGGAGATCGTGCTGGCCTTCCGGCTCGAGCAGCAGCTCAGCAAGGACCAGATCCTGGAGATCTACCTGAACCAGATCTACCTGGGCAACCGCGCCTACGGTTTCGCCGCCGCCTCCGAGGCCTACTTCGGCAAGCCGCTGCAGCAGGTGACCATCGCCGAGGCCGCCATGCTGGCCGGCCTGCCGAAGGCGCCCGGCGCCAACAACCCGGTGGCCAACCCGCGCCGCGCGCGGGCGCGCCAGCTCTACGTGATCGACCGCATGCACGAGACCGGCTTCATCACCGCCGAACAGGCGGCCGAAGCCAAGAAGGAAGAACTGCACCTGCGCGACGCCGCCGACCCGAACCGCCTGCACGCCGAGTACGTGGCCG